>Ga0247782_1000255_pt1 | contig 55518 bp, 46 predicted proteins | sample UWRJL019104C5_FD_179928 | JGI IMG/M metagenome (GOLD analysis project Ga0247782, IMG submission 179928) | Plant litter microbial communities from Arlington Agricultural Research Station in Wisconsin, United States - UWRJ-L019-104C-5 | ecosystem: Environmental > Terrestrial > Plant litter >...
GCGACGCTGACTTGGCAGATGTCTCGTTGCGCACTATTGAGGCTTCACAGGAAGTCCCAAGGCAATACCACGAGGACATAATTTCCGCATACACTTAAGCTAACTTTCTTAATAAATACATATACTCAACCTCTCTGCGGCAAGCTCAGGTATTAGGGGCTTCGCTATCGATGTTAACATCTCCGGGGGTTTAGAGTTCTCGGTTTACATTACACCAACACAAAGCCCTTTGATTCTGCCAACCAGCTGAAAACCTTACGTGAATGAAAATATCAGTGAGTGCAGTAGCAACTCACACAGGACCCGTAGGCGTAGGCATCAAGTCTGAAGATATGGAGACGGCTACATCGCCCCTAGACTACCCCTACATGTTTCGGGATGCTGTAATATCCTGGTTGCATAAATAGTAGTAAGGCGTATTTCATCCGAGGACAAGACACTCAAATTATGTTCTAAGTTGCGTAGATGATAAGTATCTACTTATTTATCAGGAACAGTAGACGGAACTACCCTCCTAGGATTGATTGCCTAACGAACAACACGATGACAGGCAAAACAGTCGATGTTTGAGGTATTGCGATACTAGATAGTAGTGCAACTCATACTAGCTATTTAACTTCGAGCCACGTAGACAAATTACAGCCCTTAGTTTAGTTGGTGCCGTGATTACTAAGGGGGCCGGAGCTCATGTCACATGCCGCGAACAACCTCCCAGGTTTTAACAGTGGTGCAATGTCTGTTCATAGTTATCATGTCCTTTAGTGTCCGCTCCCCGTAGGAGTAGGACATGTTTAATAGGAGCTATATTAGCGTGCCTGTTCCCTGGAGTGACGACAAGGTGACTCGTAAGAGGTGCAACGGGGTCAAGAGTCGATCTTCTTAATTGCTACGCTTCGTACCTGAATGGCGTCGCCGTAGGTTAGGTGCTGTATATACTGACCGAAGAATCACAGTAGCCATATGCGATCCAGTTGTAGCTAGCCAACCCCTCTGATCAGGTGCCTCAAATATTTTATTTGAAGAGAGGTGAATTGAATTCCAATTTATGTTGCGAACAAGACGTGATGGAGATAGTTGCATGCGTCTAAAGATATCCCATTCTTGCACAATAGTACACTAACCTAGCTACGTAACTCGAGGGACGGTTGACTCGAATATCATGATACGCTAGAAAAGAAACAAGCTCGCCTAGTAAATGTATGCAAAGTCTCGAGAAGGATGCATCTATATATTTGAACTGTGCTTGCAAAGACTATATAGGCCCCTGGCTTGATCCCACGTCAAGGCCACTAACAATCCGCGTCAATCTGTCGACGCAAGCACCAAATGTTGAATAAATACCTAGACAACGATCAATGAGAGGATATTTTCCCCGTCGAGATTTCGGCCTATTAGCAACTGCGTTAAGTATCAGGAGATGAGTTGCGCGGCTCCGCGGCATGACGCGCCTAGGCCTGGGTCAACGTAGCACCCACGAGAATACGATATCCCAAGCTTAGGAATATCAATTGAATAACCAAGTGTAGTGGTGTATGGACTGTGCCTTTCTCCTAATCAATAGCAAGAAGGTACTTACATCTTTCGTAGCTACTTAACTCAATGGGAAATATATTTAGAACCAGCCACCCGTTGACATCACGCACACGCGCACTTTCGCAAATATTTTACGACACCAAATAAATATCCTTTCTGCAAATTCTTCTTAAGTCTATAGCACCTTCTTGTCCGCATCCTTCGTTTCTTCTTCCTGGTAAACAGTCAACTACTTTGCGTTCTCTAAACAAAGTCCGACAGCCGAAGAACATTGATTTGATATCAGCTTCCTCGCTTCTTCACTCTACATCTTAAATCTGCATAGATACATACGTCTACGACAACTTCGCGAACACGAAAGCAAGTTGCTCTTCTTTCTCCCTCTCTTTCTGTCAATTCGCTCAGAGCCAGTCTTCACGACGGCTAAAATACCTTGGCGCTTTACCTGCTCTCACGCTTTAGAGATTGCAAAGATCCTGGCATTCCTTTTCGCGTACGCAATCAATCCGTCTTGTTCTTCCTCTAAGATTCAATTCAACTCTTAAGACCTCATCTCTCCTTCCTCTGCTTCCTAGACTGAAACTTCTGAAGTTCAGCATTCTTCATCCACTCCTCGTCCGCTTCTTCTCACAATTGTTTGGTTTAGTTCATCTGAACTTTTACAAAGACCAATTCGGCTTGGATAAAGTTTGATATTTCACATCTCAGATACCGAAACGAGAGAGCAGACAAGAGTCTTGAAAGCTCCTCAGGTCGATAACTGCTGAGTTCGACAAAATATAAGTGGGAAAAATCAAGAAAACAGACAACAACGGCCACGACAAGCATCATTCTTCTCACCGATATCAATCATCCCAGCCTAGTACATAAATACCTACAGAAAAGAAGAGACAAAGAAACCATAGACAAAATGGCCTACAGCACCTTTTCTTCTTCCTCATCTTCCTCCCCCATTTTCGGAAACTCCTACTACCAAGACACCCCTACCCGAGTCCGGTACAACAACAACTACAACCACAACACCAGTCCAATCAAAGCAAGGCTCAACGACAACAACTACCACTCCCACTACGACAACCTCCCACCTTTTTGCTTACCATCTCCTCCTCCCTCTCCTCCTACGGGTCCATTGGAACTGGAGGGCTGGGTACCAATCATTCCCCCGGCACCTCAGCCCAGCTTCCGAAGTGTCTTAGAAGAGATAGAAGAGAAGCGGCGGCAGGAAGCCGCATGGGCCGAGTGGGAGAGGCAGCAAAGCTTCTACGAAAGCTCCTCCTCCGACTTAGACTCAGACTCTAACAACAGTAACAAAAGTAGCCAGTCCCACAAGCTCATGACGCCCGAATCGCGTCGCTGGAATGGGAACAGGAACGAGAACGAGCACGAGAACGCATACACTCCCTCTGATTCCAACGATGACTCCAGCCGTCGCAAGCCCCATCTCCATCCCCGTCCTCGCCCCTTGCCCTCCTGTCTCGTGAAGCGGGGCTACAAGGGGGTGTACCGGATCTTCGACCTCGACGTCGACATCCTGTTATCCATCGTGGCGATCGTCAACTTCCTCCTCTTCACGAAAGCCTGCATCAGCGCTTTTACCTCTCACCAAAAAGTCGTGTTTTCTCAGCGCAAGGGAGATCTCCTTTTCTGGCTCGATCGCCAGTACTATTTCTTCGACCTGCGTCGGGCCGCCGTCATGTGGGAGGTGTGGGAGGTTCTGCGCCTTGTCCGGCACTGCCTGTACTGCGCCCTCTGGTACTTCGTCGTCGGCCTCGTGTCCGTCAAGTTGCTCCTTTGGTCCGTCTTCTGGGTTCTTGAGGTGCGACGGCAGGTCGTGTACCCCGTTAGCTACGAGCCTACCATTCGGTGTGTTTTTACGGCCTCAAGCTGAAAGTTAAAAGCTAAAAGCTAAAAGTTACCTAGATTTAGAGCCCTTAAGTGAGTTCGGTGATGAGGGAACAAAAACTATTCTTTGTATTCATACACTATCTTTCTAAAAGCTTCGCTTGAGCTTTTTCTATAAGGAACGGATATGGTAGTTTGTTGTGGCCATTCCCTGTTTCGCACTTAGCTATGGGAAGGCGTCGGATGGAGTGCATTCTTCGGCACGGAGTTCGGTTCCGTACTTGTGATACCCAATCAGGCGGCATGAAGGCATGGAGCACGGAGCTACAGGTCTGGCTTGGGCCTACTATCTTTTCCTTCTTTTTGCTATTGGCAAGAAGCCTTGGGGCGTACTCGGTCATGAGGAGATTGGCTTGAAGGATAGATACTGTACAGCGGTGCATGGATCAGCAATGGTACTAAGTAAGGGCTTTTCTTCGAATACATAACAGGTAGACAATGAAGCCACATATATGACAGTTTGAGACACTACAGAGAGCTTGATATTATGGAATGTAATTTCATTGAAACAGCGCCTGAAGAGGGCATGGGAGTATAAATGCATACAATGAGAAAACAATCCGCGCCTGCCCCGTCTGTCTATATCATTATCCTCCCTGTCCTTAGTGCACACGATGGGCGTTTACCCTGATGAAGTTAGTACAATGAAGCCGACCAGTGTCTATACCGTCCTTAGATACCCAAGCTAAATTCGACACCGACATCGATGTCACGAGCTAGATAAGAGAGCGGATGTTAGTGGCTGCAGTAGCTGAAAGCGCTTCGGATATGAGATTACTTACCCATCTTCACAACCTTAGAGAGTTGCACCGACTTCTCAGCCGCGCTCTGGAGATCATCGATGGAGAAGATCTTCATTCCGGAGTCGTTGATGAGCTGGTGAGCCTGCTCCATGTTCGTTCCTTGGAGTCGTGCAATGATAGGAACCTTGAGGTTTAGAGACTTGGCCGTGTTGATGAGACCGTGAGCAATGGCGTCGCACCGCACAATACCACCAAAGATGTTGACGAAGATGGCTGTCACCTTGGAGTCGCTAGTGATGAGCTCGAAAGCCTCCTTAATGGCAGCGGGGGTAGCACCACCACCGACGTCAAGGAAGTTGGCGGGCTGGCCGCCGTTCAACTTGATGATGTCCATAGTAGCCATGGCAAGACCGGCACCGTTGACGAGGCAGCCAATATCACCGTCTAGCTTGATGAAGTTCAGACCAGACTCGGCAGCGCGTACCTCTTCGGGGTCCTCTTGTGTGGTATCCCGCCACTGGAAGACCTCCTTCTGTCGGTAGTCGGCGTTGTCATCGAAACCGAACTTGGCATCCATGCACAGCACCTGGTGGTCTGAGGTCTCGGAGAGGGGGTTGATTTCGATCTGAGTAGCATCCTTCTCGAGGAAGATCTGGTATAGCTTCTGGATGGTGTCCTTGGCATCCTCGATGCACTGCTCGCTGAAGCCAAGCTTAGTGGCGATGTTACGAGCAATCTCATCAGTGACACCGACTTTAATATCGATGTGTGTCGTGTTAATTGCGTCGGGGTTCTCCTTGGCAACACTCTCGATATCCATGCCACCCTGAGAAGAAGAGACGATTACGGGACCCTGGGAAGCGCGGTCCATAAGGATAGCAAGGTAGAATTCGCGGCGCGCAAACTTGCGCTCGCAGATGTAGACGGAGTTGCAGAGGCGGCCAGCCGCACCGGTCTGCTTGGTGATAAGCTTGTGACCGATCATTTGCTCAGCAAACATCTTGGCCTCGGTTGGCGAGTAGATGACACGGACACCTCCCTTCAGGCCGTTGTCAAAGGTACCCTTTCCGCGACCACCAGCAAGGACCTGGGCCTTGATAACCATGTCCTCGCCACCGATTTCCTTTGCGATCTTCTCGGCCTCAGCAGCGGTTTTGGCATTAGAGCCCTTAGGTACACCAATGCCATACTAAAATACCTCGTCAGGGGCTATGTTTCTTGAGTGTCTATGAAGGAAGAATTTCTACCTGTCGTAGGAGATCGGCTGAGCGATATTCGTGGATACTCAAGTTCCTCCGTTGCTGGGCGAGACCGGGGATTCTGGACGAGGGAGTGAACGCCGTCTGTAGCAAGGGTCGCAAGTCGTCGTGTTAGCCTGTATCGTAAAAACCGGTACGGTAGCAGAGATGGAAAGTAGCGCAGATTATCATAAGTCAACGCAAATCGATGAAATCATCTCACCTTGGACGAGCGCAGGGCAGAGGCCGCAGCGCGGCTACGCGCAAAGTTGAACATGGCGACAGGAAGGAAGAAGGAAAGAAAGAAGGGAGAGGAAACGGGCGCAACCACAAGAAAGAAGAAGAACCACACGCAATCGAGTGAGGTTACAAGGGCGTAGCTAATTCTACTACGGCTCCAAATAGCTGGTTCAGGTTGGGATGCGATCAAAAAAGGGATTGGTTGTCTGTCACATGGATGAAGTGCTTTCAAACAGCAGGTAAAAACAGCTGTCACGTCGTTGGAGCCCCATTCAGCTCCACACAGGAAAATATTCAGCCAATCATAGCGGAGATACGTCCTTCTACTTTGAATTGATATTGAAAGATCCACCTGCTTATATCTCCCGGGTAGCTTGCTAGCCTCCCAATGTTTACTCTGGTTGTCATCTGCAGGAGATGTGATCCTCAATCTACAAAGTAGTCAAGATGCCTCGCATCTACATAATATGCGGGTGGGGTGAATACTTACCCCTATCTTATACTTGCATACACATGTACTCACTTAGGCTCACATGCACGTACATAATGGAATGGGTACCTAAGGTTAAGCAGTACGTAGGTAGATTTAGCAGAGCTCATTGGGAAGCATAACGGCTATGTTATAATCCACACCACCAGTGCAGCACAATATACCCCATGGCAGTTTCGACAAGCCATGCTTCCTTATTTATGGCTGTCCGGGATAGCAACTGACATACATAGTTGAATAAAACAGACAAAGACCGCGAGAGATAGATGCTCTCGGACCGTCGGCCATCCCTGTACCTAAGCTAGGATCCTTCGGTGGTATGAGGCGGTTGGCGGCCTCCACATGTTCACGACATCTAGGCAGCTAGATTAATATAGAAATATTATTGATACGACTATTATAAAACCGCATGGGAGATTCTTCGGCGTCTTCTAAACCAGTTTCCAAGGTCCCAGTAGCCTAAAAGACTCGTTTACAGCTACCAAGTCGACAAGAACTTCCATCAAAAGTCATGACTTCAAGCTTCAGTCCCTTCGGTAGCTTCGCCTCACCGCTATCTTACGTATTCTTGGCTCTATGTCTCTATACTGTCTACCAATTCTATTTAGCAGTGAAGAGAAATATCGCTATTCGCAAGCTGGGCGGTCAGCGTGCCCATGTCATCACCAGTAACCCCTTCACCGGTACGAATTGATGGCACACACAAAAGTCTATTTTATCTGACGATATTCAAGCAAGTTTTCACGCGTTTCGAACCATCAAGAAGTCGTCGAAGAATCAGATCGCAGAATTGTACAGGGAACGATTCGACTCGCTACCACCTGATAGTCGCCATGTTTTTGAACAACAGTTCTTGCCCAAGCACAGAACGATTGAGACCAATGAACCAGCACATGTCAAAGCTATTCTTGCGGGCGATTTCCACTCCTTTGGAAAGGGGCCCAGGTTTCACAGAATCTGGTCGCCTTTTCTTGGAGACAGTATCTTCACTACGGACGGGAAACAGTGGCAAAATAGCCGTAGTCTCATCAGACCCATGTTCATGACTGATCGAATGAGCGACCTGGTTATCTTCGAGCGCCAAATAGACAAGATGATCACTTACATTCCCCGCTCAGCTCAAACAGTCGATGTCATGGATCTCTTCTTCCGCATGACATTAGATGTTACGACCGACTTTCTCCTAGGCGAGAGTGCCAATAGTTTGGACAAGTTAGTCACTCAGGACTCGTTCCCAGATTTGAGAAGGTCCAACGCTGATATTTATGGATAGCCCGAACTCCGAGTTTACTCACGCCTTTAACGATATCCTGTCCCTTCAAATCCGGCAAATGGTACTTAGAATATTCAGGTGAGAACTCTCTATGCCAATTTGTGTCATTCCATCGGCATCCATGAGTCCTAGCTAAACAGAAACGTGAGGCAGTCCCTTCGACAAACTGATCCCACGCACTGAGTACTATCGTCACATAAAGACGATCGACGATTTCATGATGCCGTACATCAAACAGACGCTAGCCATCCCTCCAGAAGAGTTGGAGAAGCTCACTAAGGCAGACACCGAGTTTACGTTCTTGCACAACCTAGCTCGCTTTACACGAGACCCCAAGGTCATCCGGGACCAACTCATTTCTGTGCTCCTGGCCGGTCGAGACACCACAGCCGCCACACTATCTTGGACTTTCTACGAGCTTGCCGCGTATCCGGAAAAGGTCGAGAGGCTCCGGGCAGAAGTTCTGGAGTTTGTAGGGGAAGCCGGCACACCGACCTACGAGACACTGAAGAACATGAAATACCTCCGGTACACTCTACAAGAAACACTCCGGCTCCATCCGGCGGTGCCCCTGAATGGTAAATTCCATAGACTAGAGGACTAGGCTACCTACCTACACATAGAAGCACGACTAACCTAGCCTTCTAGTACGTGAAACCTATGAAAGTCGAACGCTCTACATACTCTATCCTTCTGGTCGAGCATTTTCTCAACCGCACATGATGGCGGGATAGGAGAATCCTAAGGGAACTAAATAATAGCACTGACATGTCCCAGATTAAGGAAGCCCTCGCCGATACAGTCCTTCCGGGGCCTCCCGGATCTCCTGGGATAAGCGTGTTGAAAGGCGATACCATGTGCTACAGCCCAATGACGCTCCATCGCCGCCGCGACCTCTACCCACCTGTCTCGGAGAAGTTCGCCGACCCTGCCCTCTTCAGCCCCGAGCGGTGGTATTCCTGGCAGCCCAGGCCCTGGGAATACATACCATTTAATGGCGGACCCAGAATTGTGCGTTTCATCCGTCCCTCTCCTCCTTCCTTCCTTCTTTCCGTCCTTCTTTCCTTCCTCCCGCCGCTGTAATTCGATAATGAACATGACAAGCGTTCCAGCTCTGTAAGAGTGAAAGAAAAACGTCACAACTAAACTGACTACTTTTCTTCGATAGTGTCCTGGCCAGAATTTTGCCATGACGGAGATGGCATACTGCAGTAAGTTCAAACATTTTCTTATTCAACTTCCTATAACCCTCTGCAGGCGAGAAGAGAAACGACGAGTGTAGGTAGCTAATCATTCATTTCTAAATGATCAGTCGTGCGAATGCTGCAGAAATACGACAGGATCGAGTACCGCGGGGACTGGCACGCGCAACAAGAAAAGACAGATGTCATTTCACGACCTGCATTGGGAGTCCCCGTCGCATTCTACGAAGCAAAGAAAGAATGAGACCTATGCGAAATAATGGAGGTTGAGTAGAGATCTTGGCTTGGTTACTGGTATAGTGATGGCTTATAAGCCATGATAATTAATTTTCTAAGAACAGGCATGAAAACTGTTTAATAATTCAAAGTACAGCAGTACGAGATGTTTTAATACAAATATTACCATACCATAATTCTACAATAGAAATACCATTCAATGCCACACATGCATTTGTAGAGTAATGACTGACGCTCTATACTTATGTTGCCCTGTATTATAGGACCAGCATTTATATAGCAGGTTTGGGTTACAAGGTTGGTAATTCCAGGGTAGCCGATAAGCATGTGAACGCTCTTATCGCAGCCAATTGATTTTCCAGCGTCAGAAAGCACAGTACCTTGCAGATGCATGCAAGCAACACCTCCATATAATAACTCCCAACTATTAAGTAACAAATATAAAACCCTGCTACTTCGACTACGGGCGCATCATACGCGATAAGCAAGCACAATAAACACGAGAAAGCTGCAGAACTATCCAACCCCTTAAAACAAGCTCGAGACCTAAGTCCAAAAGCACAGCAGCAGCAGCAGCGGCGCAAAGCAGAACCCATTCACAAATGGCGCCAACATCGAAAGGCGCAAACCCAGCGCCCGACTACACGGTAGCCATGAACCGCGTCCAGACACAGATCGAAGCGCAATTACGAGTCGTGCGATCTTTCATGCCCGCGCGACCCCAACCATCAACAACTTTATCAACTCAAACCTCAACTTGGAACGATAATAAACCAACACCGACTTTCTCAGCGCTCGCATCCTCCAACACCTCCTCCTCTACCTCTACCTCTACCACCACTCCTCCTAGTGGTAAAAGTAATAGCAGTAGTAGTATCCGCAAACAACATGACGCAGAGTCCCTCTTCGCAGAAGGCCGCGCGCAAGATCCCAACGCCGGCCTGGGCTTCGGCTCTGCAACAAATCGCAGCGCAGCAGAAAAAGAAAAGGCAAACGAGCGCGGGACACAGGTCCTGCGCGGTCGGTTACTGGGTCGAGATCGAGGCAAGAAGAGGGGTGTCGCTGACGACGCTATAAAGCGTGCTGGTGGTAGGAGGGATGAGAGCAGCAGTAGTGACGAGGAGCCCGGACGTAGCGGGCTTGGGAGGGCGAAGAAGAGGGTTCGGCGGGAGGAGAGGGAGGAGGAGGAGGAAGGGTCTGGGGAGGATTTAGCAGCTGCTAAAGGACGAGGGGAGGGGGATAGGGAAGAAGGAAAATCAGCATCAGCTGCAAGTCCAAAAACGACATCGCGGGGCTCGTCAAAAGCGCCTGATCTTAATAATAATAAATCAGGCACGCTCGGTACTACTACCACGGAGGACGAGGTCGAGGCCGAGGTTACGAAGGATAAGATGGAACTGGATTGGGACGACACTCATGCTACTGGTACTGCAACTTCTACTGCGCCGGTTCATGATGATGATGGTGCCGTACCTAGTTCCACACCAGACGGCGGCGTAAATCAAGCGAAGAAAAGGAAGCGCAAGAAGAATAAGAATAAGAGAAACAAAAATAAGCACAAAAGCGAGAAGGAGAACGAAGAGCAGAGTAATTCGAAAGGAATAGAAGAGGCAGGGAGCTGAATAAATAAATCCATCCACTAAAATTCGTATTTATGTGAGGCTTTAATGCGCGTGATGGTGGGTATTTAGGTAGTGATTCAAGTAAGTAAGTGACTACCTTGCTTTGCTAGTATAAAATGAGCTCAGTCTGAAGAAGAGAGAAATGGAAGAAAGACAAGATACCTATGTTACCCCCTTTTACAACAAGTGAGTATAAGCACGAAATTATGCATAACAATCCAACTGCCTACAAACATCACAACTCCAACTCTACTAGGTTAAGTCGAAGCGACGGCAAGGGAAGGCAAGGGCACAGAGGACAAACGCTCAGCTCTTTGGGTTTTGTTCATCAAGTCAGTATACCTAGGATCTCCTACATTAATGCGTGATTAAAAATAACCCTACCCAACCTAGTAAACACGGAAGTAAGTAAACACAACTCCTATAATGCCTATTCCTCAAGTAAAAATCTCAGGTAATTATATGTGTCGTCAGGTAGGCATCTCAACAACCATCTGTCTCCATTCATATCAACCAACTACCCAGGCTACCTACTAAGAATACAAGATTAAGTTTCTGTTTGTTTTTTGGCAAAATGAAAAAAAAGGAGAAAGTCAAAGAAAAAGCGCTTGCTTTGTTTTGCTTGCTTGCTTGTTCGCTCGCTTTCTGCCAGTCAAGGCTCATAATGAGATGGCAGTAAACTACTAGGCCGTAATATTCCTCCTACGTCTCCTCTCAACAGCAAAGGTATCAGGACATAGACAGATATGGAGCCAAATAAAACAGCATGCCGCCACCAAGTAAAACAGGAAATTGTGTTGACTGTGTGTGTGTGTGTGTGTGTGTGTGTGTGTGAAATGTAGTGTACAAATTCCCCCCTTCAACACCACAAAGGGAAAGAAGGGGTTACGGGAGAAAAAAATAAAAGATAACGAGGTGGACAAGGCCAATATGGTTTCATCCGTATCGGTTCGTCGTATCCTTCCCTTTGATGTCATCTAACCTCTGAAGATTCCAGCTCCAGTCTTCCAAAACAATTAAATTAGAGCCCAGTTCAGCAAAAACTAATCGCCTTCCTAGGTACTATATTTGAGCCTTTTTTGGGATAAGAAAGAAGACGATGAAGAAAAAAACTAATAAGATCATGAGAAATTCAGTATCTGCGTAAAAGAACAAAAAAGCAATAGCCATTTGAGTGTTACGCTATTGTGGCACCGTGCCGTTCCTTGGAGACATCCTAGGTTAAAAGACTCGCTAACCGCCATATATCGTTCTATGAAAAGAGTCGGCCTCCCAGTTGCGTTATCATGCACATACGATTCAAGTCGTGGGGAATATCCAAAGTCCTTGGGGAACAGGTATCTCCAAAGTTACCGCGAATCTTTTGACATCAGTCATTGCATTCGTTTACGTTTGCGATCGTCGTCCCTTCTTCCATCGTCTTCGTCTTCTCGCTCAGCCGTATCTGTGGGATTCAAGATATGCGCCATACTTCCTCGTCGGGTAGGTGGTGTAGAGATGTCTCGGACGGCAAGGTTCTTGTTTTCCCGGTTGGCCGAGTTCCACGACCAGTTATTCAGGCTTTCCAAGTTGCTACCAAGATTTCCATTAGAAAAGGGGGGCGCAGGAGGGGTTGTAGGTCGCGAGAGGGAGTACCCAGATGGCGGCTCACGAATCCGATGATCATCGACTGGTGCCCGGCTCGGAGAAGATGGCCAATGTGAAGAAGGAGGTCCGGAACCGAGGAAAGGGGGCGGATTTGGTTGCCAGCCATGTGCGCGAATATCTGCTGTAGTATGGCGCCTCGCCAAGCTATTAGGTGGGGGCTCGACTGCCGCAAGGGGATGAGGACCGGGAGGCGGCGGTGGCGCTTGAGACCGCAAGGGAGAAGGAGACGTCTGGGATGGTGCGCCGCTTATCGACCCGTACTGCCGGCGGGAGCCGATAGACAAATTAGAGGGTACAGGGGGCCGGTAGAAATTGTTGCCTCTGGATTGATGGACAGGTGGACGAGAGTCTTGCGCTAGCTGACGAGGTGATACCGGCGGATTATCGAGGTTAGCGAAAAATTGACGGCTGCTGGAGACAGGAGGATCGAGTGGCTCATCAGCAGCCATAAAGTACTCCGCCTGTCGGTGAATTTCCCCTTGCAGGTTTGCGACTAGAACAGTTAGAAACGGAGATAAGAGACCGCGTATATCGAAGAACTTACTGTCCCTATGCATCGGATTCTCAGGGGACACCAGAGACAAAACTGTCCTGGACAATTCCTGATTAAAGTGCAGTAGTCGGTTTATGGTATCCACCATTGCTTGCTGCTTGATATGCATGTACTGTGCGTTCTCTTCGCTCCGCTGCAGCTTCGCGTTGATATCATATAGCGAATGCTCAATGCTGGCTAGTCGCGGGTCGGATCCATCATGAATAGGCTGTATAGGTTCGGCTGGGGTTCCTGGCTGTGGAGGCGTAGGTTTTTGATTGCTATACTCCCGATGAACAAGAGCATGTCGAGACGCTCGTCTCTTGATCTCTCGTAATCCAACCAGGTCGCCCCTTTTAAAATTGCCATTACCATGCTTAAATTCCCAAAGTGCCGTCTCAGGGCTACCTGTGTGAAATACATCGCTGACTGTAGACATTTGTGAGATATATTGCGTGACAAGGAGAAACGGAGAAAGTTGAAATTAATGACACGAACCTTTGTGAAAGCCATACATATTCAGTTGGCGTACAAACGAGGAGATATTAGTGTGCTTGAAATATTGCCTAGACACTTGTCAACCCCCGTGCTTATACTATCTCACTTTACGCAATAGATCGGACGTACGCTAAAACTTTGGAGAAGTCATGGGTGGGAGACATGACAAAACTTTCAGCAGAGGTCGACCAACTAATGAGGTGCTGTATATTTGGATCTTCTAACATGCTGTGGCCTGGTCAATCCATATCCATATACGGCGATCACGTGGGCATACTTGTAGAGTTTGTGAATGAACGCGGTCTGGACAATTTTAGGTTGATGGATAGCGGCGGCGGCGGCAGCTGGGGCAGCCGCAGACGAAGGTACGGTGGAGGGCGCTGGCATCGAGTTGTTGGAAGCAGCACCCAAATTCTGTTCGGTGGATGAACCGGTGTTCTTGCGATCGTGGGAGTCGCTCGCGTCGTCATCTGAGCTCCTCCTGATGCTCTGGGTAGCGGAGGAGCTCGTTGGGGTTGTGATATCCATGGGATCTCCAGCGGCCGGCGAAGGAGCCGACGTCTTTATAGTCGGGGTCGGTGTTGGTGTGGTGGTGATGATAGGAATCGTGCGTGGGCCCAATCCCTCCTCTAGCTCATGGCCGGCTGCGCTTCTCGGCACATGCTCAGTCACAGTGGCCATCGGGTCTACCATGGTGCAGGTCATCAGCATGATTGAAAACAAAATGTAAAGACACAAGACAAAGGAGCAAGAGAGGATGTCTGGTCAGAGGTTGAATGCGCGCCGCTCATGGCAAGGCGCAGGTACGGTGAAGTTACAGATCCAGACAGACCCAAGATCTGGAAGCCAAGCGTGGTTCTAGAAAATCAAAGCTTGAAAAAGAATTGGGAAGAGACGAACAGCATAGCTTCTACCTCTTTCTTTTTTTCCCACCTCAGGTCTGACAGGGTCGGTCGGGGGTTATTATTATACCTAGATATGTATGTGGCTATTCAAGGGGTGGACGTCGATGCGCAGCCGTGGAGGGTCCACACCACACTCTCGGGATTGGTATTGATACCGGCGGTTCTCTCTACTGCTCCTGCTCCTGTTCCGGTTCCTGTCCCTGTGGTCGTGCCTGTTCCTGTTCCTGGTGATGCTGCTGGCTGCCGCAGAAAAGACATGGGGATCCCTCCAACGACAGGATTTAGGGACGGCAGCAAGTCAGCCTCGCAGCTGGACGGATCGGTGGCTGCAGCAGCAGATGGGACGACTTGGTTTCGTATTACGAAGCGTAACGTACGTATGCAACAATGGACTATGTGTAAGTTTGGGGTTCGAGCTGTCGGTAGGTTAGGATGGGTAAAGTGTGTAGGTTATTTTGGGACGAAGCGATGCGCAGCGCAGCGCAATGCTACCTTCGTAGCAGATCTATCTGTAGCGGAGCGGGACTGGAGGCAAAGGGAAGGATGGGGGTTGATGGGTTGAAGCCGAGCGGGCACGGGCGGGCGCGGGTCTCCTGCACGGGCACAGCACGTACTGTACTATGTACATGCTGCAGTTGCTGCACTTATAGGGCCCAGTTATATCCCTACATGTACCCAGACCCTACTCGCTAGCGCACCCAAGTTGGGAAATATGCTGTGGACAGAACGAGGTGCTAGAGCCAACACGGTACTAAATGCGGAGTTACATAGAACAAGCTAGGTACCACACACGCCTCTTTTTAACGAGGTGGCTACCTCACTTACAGGCATGGCCAGGTAGGCGAATACCGGGATACCTCGTACCCCAAGGACCGAGCATATCTGGGGAGTCACGGCTCTGATATGTACTGTATGTTACCTTGCTACCCGTACTCGCATCGACGTAACTTACAAGAACACCATATAGCATTGTATATGCTGTACATCTATAGCCTCAAGTATCATACGCCTGTCTCTAAGCTATATTTAACCATAGTAGTATATGTTATAACTACCTACCTATAATCGAAAGAGCAAAAATAGTGCTTCCGTCCGGCTGGTTCTACTAAGCTTGTGCAGTAGATAGACTCCAGGATGTCTCATCGCCTCGGAGCGGACCCCGGCTTCAACTTCATCTGGGAGGGACATTCTTCATTTTACAACCATGACAATATCGATATTTTGCAGCTGTCGATATGCTGTACGTTGTCATTTCTAAAAGTCCTATCGACACGTTCACGGCGTGATCATTTCTTTTCCGGCAAGGCACAAGGTCTGAGCACATCTTGTTCAAGCGTTGCGCGCTTTGAAGCCAGGGGGTACTACTTACCTTACACACACAGTATTCCACCAACGCAGCAACATATCAGCCTTTTGATTGACGCTTCCCCATACTCGTCCCACCGCAGACGAGCGTCGGGGCGTGCTATACGTTATATTAATCCGAGATTGAGAAGATGACGAGATGAAAAAAATCACGATTCGATGTGGAGAGATAGCCAATTGGGGGTTTCATGGTACTTTCGAGGGGTGTCACCCGATAGCAGGAGATTAAGCTTAAGATGTATTGGTTCTGGGGTGAAATGGAGATCGTACCTTAATCACGCAATCTACAGCACGAGAGGGGCCAAGGCTGGGGCCGTCGGTTGGCCATTCGCCGTTTATTAGAGTTTGCCTAGAACAATCGAAAAACCTTCTGGCCGAATTATACTATCGGTATCCAAGCAACAGACCTTTTCCTCCAACTGGTTTTCCTCGCTCGCCTTCCAGCATTTCTAGAAGCTCGGTTGCGTGATGAAGCGGGCGACCAACAGTCAAGCACCTGAGACATAAAACGTATAATAAATACGCCGGCTCGGAAACGGGCAGGTTACCGACATTATTTGGCGAATCAGAATTTTTGTAATCTTCAAATAGGTTCAGATCATCATCCTTGTTTACATTATTACTTATGCACAGCATATGTTCATGTAAGTCCATGCGGTGGTATTCAAACTACTACAAATACAACAGTACATCCCCAGTCAACTCAGTCTTTCGACAGGCCTTCAGCCCCTTCGGATTGCTTAAGATATATGGTATCTGCAGTGCTTTTCTTCAGTTGTCTTCGTCCTACTGTTATCCTTACACAAGGTATATCAGTACATGACTCGCCTCCGCAGCTACGAACAGACTCCGCGTCGCCACCAATACTTCAATGTTCCAAATGTCAATAGCCGGACATGGGGAGTGTTCTCTATTAGGACTTGGCATCTCCATCCTATCCTAATCTGGAAGGGCAAACCCTGTTGAGTTGTATTTGATGTTGATAACGAGCAAGGTCAGTTCTTATTCTACACACCTTTACATGGTAGCTTTCTCCTGTTGGAGGAGCGTTTGGAACACAAGTTCTTTACCGGTGCGGGTGAACCCCGTGACACTGACACACACACCTACTACCGGACCCCGCTACTTGCAGGAGGATCTGGCTTACTGTAGTCGGTGTTTGTAGTGATGTTTGGCAGGCAATGGTTGATTTGAAGAGAAACAGTCGTGCTAACGTAAGAGGAGTATCTAGTATACAGTAGATACTACAGCAGGTTTTCTGTTACCCAGATCTCTCTACCACCCCAAGACGTATCCCTGAGCAATCTCACTACCTACTGCTGTACGTGAAGCAGAGTAAATACTAGCCTACAAGGTCCTGCCAGGTAACAAAGCTAGGTGTTGCTTTCGAATTGTCATGCATATATTCTCATGGTCCTGGTAGGTATCGAGTGATCTGCAACGTAATTTTTCAAAAGCAGTACCTACCTAGGTATACATATCTAATAAGAAGCGTGCAGCTCTGCCTTTCCTTTTGGTTATATGGGATCCATCCATCTAGTGATATTGGATCTACCCACTAGTGATCGCCATCTCGTCATCTCCCGTGCCAGTAATGGTAGCGGGAGTGTAACCTGTTCAGAACCAGCTCAGAACCAGCTCCACTATTGGACAGGTAATAATTGTTGGGGGAGTGTGACCTGTTACGGAGACATCTACTTTGTAATATCAACGCCTGTGACACACTGTGGTCCGTTATCTGTTTCTGTAACCCGACTAGCTAGGTAGGTACCTACATGCATACAGCGTGCCTACCTTCCCGCCGCATGGCATTGCTGTTTTACCGTTGGTGGTAATTTGTAGGTAGCTTTGTAAGCAAGTGACCTATGTAGATATGTATCTACCACACGTGCGCTGACGCTCCGCATGGCACTTTTTATCTCCTATGTTTTACGAGATTTGCATCATTACACTGTGCAGTAGAGATCCTTGTTCGCAAGGTCAATGCTCCCGTACTTACGTGTACTGCAACCCTCATACTGTAAGTAGATACTAACTTTGCATTACCTGCTGTCTCTAGGATGTGCTGCTAAACGGTACTCGAAACGAGCTGCTTCTGTGGTAAGATACAGGAAATATCATTCACAGCTATCACTTACTTAAAGCTTCTTTTACTATATCAGACTAGTTAAACATAATTATGCTATAGTTTGCGACGGTTCTCATACAAGTACTTGAAAAGCATTGGCCTCGCTAAAACATGCAACACAAGCTAAGCCCCCCCGCGGCGGAGGGGAAACTAGAATACCTACATATGTCAAGACCATGACATGGCCAAAAGCAATTTAGAACGCATTGGTTGGAGGGAGACTAATCGTTGAGGAATCAAGGTGGCGAATAGGTGTTCTTGTTCTCCCTCGGAATGTGACCTCCGCTGACAGACTGACATCACATTTTACGAGCAGTTAGTAAGAGGGAGAATGAGAGGGAGAGTGAGAGGGAGAGTGAGAGGGAGAAGGAGAAATAAGAAAAATGCGCCCCATGTTTCAAGATTCTTTATAGAAACGCTTTACACCTGAGGATCTTACACGGCCCCGGTGAAGAATGCGACGCTGCCGGTTCGAGTTGCTGCTCCAGATTCGCTTCTTACTCAATCAATCACCTGGTTAGGTCGATTCTCCCAAGTCAAGATATGACCGAATCGGATTGGTTTGGATGGATGATCGACTCGGTTCGTTCCTTGCCGCTGACACTGACACTGACAGGTAAACAGGCAGCCAACATTTACATATGTATGTATCTCCATACAGGCCCTTACCGGCGCAGCGGTCTTCGAATCAAGCCAAGCAGAGAGGATAGACAGGCATCCCATTCTCACCATGCACCCACGGTTCGCTCCGCCCATCATTACATCATGCTCGTCAAAGATTGATTACATACAGCATACATATATACTTACATACAGTAACTTACACCAACTCCAGACGAACTCCACTTACAAGGCGCCCCCAAGTACAACCACGTTCCTATTCTCAGACGCCCCCAAAATTACAGCAGTACATGCGAAGAGTACAAAGACAAAGTTGGAGTAGGTAAGTAACTACATTATAGTAAACAAAACGCATCATCACCATCCCTTGACGCACAGAGTACATAGGATTCCCAGGAACAGACAATGCTACCCAGTTAATCAAGGTCCCATGCTGCCTTGCTACTAAGTGAAGCATTCTATCTCTAACTGTAAGAACGTACATGCGAGTTATTCATAGAATTATTTCCCATTGGCTCCTTCGGAGAACCAAAAGGACCCAAATCCAACGACAATTCCTTCAGCCTAAACCTAACCCAGCCTATCCAACACCCTACACACACCATACAGCATAAAAGATGCTCAAGAAAGCGATCGACCGGTTTAATGGTGGCACTTGTCCTGGGCTCATCCCGTCACGGGTTCCCTCGTTCTTGGAAACCATTGGTGCGGCACGGAATCCGAGGCACTGCAGATCTTACCGCAACGCTGGTGCTGTGTTGTGCTTGTGCTTGTGCTTGTGCTTGATGCTTCTTTCTCCCCTTTCTACGTTTCCAGGTTCTTGTATCTCCGCCCAGGTATTTCTGCCCAGGCATCCCAACCCAGGCGCTCGGGAACAAAGTCGGTCTTATTTGAATTAAATATAGGTATCCGATAACTAGGCGAAATATGCATAGATAGTGACAGATAGACAGATACCGGGGTCGAGAATGCGACAGGACGTGTTTCTAAAGCAAAAGTGTAGGTTTGGGACGTCGTCCTGGGGCGACACGACAGATTGTTCGTTTCGTGGAATGTTTTCCATCCTTCAGAGAGTTTGAAAATGCGTGGTGCCAGCCACCTACTAACTACACTGTACAATATTGTACGTAGGTCGTCAGTGTGAACTGAAGCAGCGATACCATCAAAATGTCAATACGCACTGTATCCTCGTTACATCGCTTTGAATCCGGCGGCATGGTGAGTTTATATTCTTATCTTAGCTGCAGCGAGCCCTTCTATTTTAACCCGCACACTGCCCCCGATTGTATACCACGTCCGCAGCAAGTCACCTAAGTAGGTAAGTAGGTAGGTAGGTCGCTCTCTTCCATCTCTCCCACACACAGGCTCGCACTCGCACATATACAGATAAGGAAACAGTTCCTTGTGGTGGCGGCACCCGCTTAGCGCTTCTGCCGAGTTCGCATTTATTTATTCTACTGGTGTTGCTGACGATACAAAACACCAGCAAGCGCGGGGTTCTCACGGGGCAGTGGGCAGTGGGCAGTGCGCCTTGGAACCATTACCTTGGCTGAGGTTACTGTACACACATGTTAATACGTAGATACAGCAATACGTACCTGCAGCTCCAGGCCGGCCATAGTACGGGGTAATTAGTTGGCGACACCACTGGTCAACTTTGCCCGGAATATTATACCGAAGCTCTGCCTTATCTGGTTTCAATATTTCGCTTGTTGTGGCTTGCGCTTCCTTCTTCTCTCTCTTTTCCCCAGACCTTGTTCGATGAAGAAAAGATAAGGTGTGGTGGGTAACACCGAGATCGTTTAGACAACTTTTTAAGCCCCATAAGCCTCAACCGGTGTGACTGATAGGACAGTGGATCTACTACCTATTCGACAACCACGGACAAACGGATTCACAGTCAACCAACCCAAGGTACGAACATAACGTTTAGTTTGTGAAGAAGGGAGAAGCTCTCAGAGAGAGAGATTGAGAAGAAATTATTATTCTCAAGCGGATGGTTAAAACGCACGGCGCAATGGCCTTTTTCTTGCCAACCAACCGGCCAATATATATTTGGCTACCCTCGGTTGGTCGTGACCTTTCCAATCAATTATCTCTTCTACGGACCGAATTCGAACAAATAAAACCTGCCTGTGCCAGCAGCTTGATGAGATCATTCAAGCAGACTTCCCCGCTATCATCTCTCATTGGCTCTTCCACCCACAGCCACAAGGCATGTATCCTTGGTTCACTCATTCATTATGTATGTGTAGGTCTCCGTCAGCTCTCAACTTAGATAAGTTATTCAACGTCGGTCATTTGAAGATAAACGAGTGTGTATAGGTATAGGTAGAGGCATAGGTAGATACCTACTTGGCGCCCTCAATTCTATTATTAAGCATAAGTAAAAATTTAGAAAAAATAAAAAATAAAAAGACAAATAAAGCTTAAAACGGCGTTCAGCTTCAATCAATGGGTTTCCTGCTCCAACGGCTGCTACTGTTCCATTCCTCTTCCCCCTACATGAGAGTATGTATCAAGATAAAAGTACATAACATAAACAGTGGGTAGGTAGTTCTTGTAGATATCTGCCTGGACCAACTTCGCCCTTCGTTATTGAACAGGAGCCTTGGACCCCAGCCGTGGGGGTCTGTCCCCATCTGTCTGAAAGCCGCTCATATGATACATACGTCCTACTTACTGCATACCTATCTACATAAGTATCCAAGGTAGATGCTCAATGACAATATTTGTGTATGCATGCAGTTGGCGGCTGACTGACGCATATCCTCCGACTCAGTTGCGTTGCGTCGCATCTTTTAAGAGGGCCGGCCAAGTGAGGCTGTCGTAGCACGGCATCTAACGGCAGCGATCGACCTCCCCTTCGGTGTGCGCTGCGGAAATTATACCGCACATTATATGTCCGCTAGTGTTTATCATCTGCGCGGGCATTCGCCTCTTTCTTAACTCTCCTCTACGATAGAAAGAGATCGGCCGGATATCGACTGACTCTGGGGCGATGAGTAGGTTGGGTAGGTAGGCCACCTACTTCGACAACACGCATGCGTATTCTGTAGCATCCATGTATGTGTATGACTGTTCTAGATACGGTGCTTGAACGCAGATGCACGTTATCTAGGTATTTTACTCATGGCTCAAAAAACAAGGGTACCAACTACATACCTACCTGCGTTCCTAAGGTAGCTTCTACCCCTTAGCAGCCTCGTCATTCATACTCGCTGCAAGGCCGAAGTGACATCGTATCACCCTTCCCCATAACCATACGACGTCGTACCTGCGGAGCTGACTTACCTACATACATACCTCATACCTCATACATATTCGCCGTCCCCTCAAAAGGACAAACCTACATACCCTACGGAGGCACTCAATGCCCAATACACCTTAACCCTCATCTGAGACACACAGTTCTTTACCTGAATATCGATTCGATACTATATGCATTTCCCTGCCTATTATGCAGGTGAAGAAGGAAGCGTGCTTGCCCTTTTCTTCTGTCTTTTTCTCGGCCCCTACTCTTGGGTAATGCTACCCTGCCAAGCAAAGCAAGGCAAAGCGCTCAAAATTTGCAAGCTGCACACATCAAGCCCACGGAATATGTGTGTCTGGTCGACCATTTTGAAGTACCGATCACATGCCCCCATATATACTTTACTAAGGTTCGTACTATCACCAAAGTAGACTGGGCGAAGGAAGGAACGAACGAGGGGAATACGTAGAACCCCTCACATATATGGTTTGCGGGTTTAGGTACTTAGATAGTGAGTAAGTGTGTGTGAGAGCCAGAAGAGAGGGAAATATGTTACAGTTACTTAGTGTGTAGACATTATTCCAGCCGGCCATTTACATGAATTGCGGTTCGTACCATGCGTATTCTCTCCCCAACCTTTGTAGAAGCATGGGACAATACCTAACATAACAAATACCACACATCTGTGAGGTTCCATGTCCCCTCGTGACTCGCGATTTACTACAGCCGCTGCTTCAGGTCGGCCTGACATTCAAGGTATGTAGCTATAATCATGTCAGAAAGGGAGTATGCCTTACCCTTACGTACCGTGCCTTACCTTTCCTTACAGTAAGCTGGTGTTGGTTGGACTCAGCGTTACTGAAGGGCAAATGCAGGAGTCGGGCACTCATACTCATTCTAGATTGATTGAAGTTATTTACTTTACGAGCATTAAGTAGTTACCCCCCTCACTCACACATGTCATTGTCTCATTCATAGCGCATGTCATATCGAACGGGAACAGGGCGGTGTTTTTACATTACACGGTGGCTGGCGAGTTGACAAAGATGACGCCGACGACGATCTATGGTGGGCGGCCTCATTGGGGGCAGAAGGAAAAGTAACATATCCTGGCGAAGCGAAGGGTATCAAGCTTGCGTAGCATAGTGGAATCGGATACGATATATTATATATCGAGTAGTATAACTAAATGGAGTATTAACAGTTTTATGAATTTGTTTCATGTGGTGGGAGAGAAGTGTAACATTACATACGACCCCACGAAGCTCCCATGGAGTCAATGGGCATGATAACGACTTACCACAGATGAAATCCGAATAGATTGCTGTGAGATGAGCGCACGTGAGAATATATGAACAAGGCATTATTATGTACGGTATTTACTGAATTGATTTTACAACGCATGATATAATCCAAAATATATACATAACGAGGACCACACACATACCTACATACGTGTAGACACGCTTCGCATTCCCCAACCCCCCCAAAATGGGCACCGTCCATTCGTTCTGTCGACTATGATATATCTATACTAGCAAACCGTATGCCCAGTAATCATCATAAAAAACGCAAAAACAATCCAAAGGCATACCGCTGCATTGTGCGCGCGAAGAGAGAAGCTGATACCGCTTGAGCTATGCAACTGACTGAAACTGAGTGAACTTGCCTTGACTTGGATCATGCAAACACAAAAAAGAACCAAGTGGGACTCTCATCATCAAAAACGAAATATGACCGGACTCTTTGACACCGAGGCGTGCAAAACCCATGCAGTAGTAGTAACGATAGGAAATAGCAATGAAAAAAAAAAAACATCCCTCTGAAACAGACAAAATTTGTCAGTTTTCATCGACAGAGCCGAGTGAATTATTCGGGTATACCGCATGTGAAGGCGCCGCGGACCGTTCCATTGGCATAGCGGTTAATCTGTTGATTTGGAATGTCAGCTGTTTTGAATCCCCACAAGAACCCTCTTAGAAGGGAAAGATAGAGGAAGGGAAAAGAGAAAAAAATAAAATGCTTACGATATCGGCTATACTAGCATAGGTTCCGCCAACGAGAACAACAAGACCGATGATGAAGCACAGCAGGTTCATGGCCGAAGTCAAGATGTTCTCCCGGGAGAAGGGAGAGCCCTGGCGGATGAGCATGTACCACATCATGGCGGGGAAGTAGAAGGTGAAGCCGGAGACGAAGAGGGACGACGAGATGGCCAATAGGTCCGAGAAGAAGGGGATGGCCTCGGCGATGACCCATGCGATCACCGTGATGACGGTGATGAGGATGACCCACGTCGTCCAGCCCTTGGGCGTGTTGATGTACTGCGTCACCGTGTCGCGGTACATGCGGCCGTGGATGTACCGGGCCACCACGGTGGTGTTGATGGAGCCCGAGATGAAGATGACCGGCAGGGCGATGCCGAAGGCGATCTTAGCCAGGAGCGGGCTAGCGGATAAGAGGGCAGGGGACTTCACATCCTGTCCAACGAAGGAGTAGATGAGCGCTCCCGTCAGCGTATAGATGACAATCTCGATGGTGCCCAGCGCCCAGATAGACTTGACGAAGTCCTTGGGCGTGTGCATCTCGTCCATGAAGGAGAACTGGCAGATGGCAAAACTGTAGGCGAAGACGATGTTGGTGACGGCGATGAAGGCCGAGATGAAGTCGGCGTCCTCGGCCGGCCACGCCGACCAGTCCGACCGCACGCCGACCTCCGTCCGCAGTACGCCCGTCGCGATAATGGTGATGCCGATCGCTAGCATGATGGACGCGAAGTCGATGTAGCCCAGGATCGCCACTTCGGCGAACGACGGCGGCAGCGCGAGCACCAGCAGGATGATGGCCGACACCACGCCGAACACGATCGAGCACGCCCCGTTATTCGTGATGTTCAGGAAGGCGATGGTGCCCGTTAGCGTGTGTGAGCCTACGAGGAAGACCAATTGCAGCACGAACATGGCGCCGAGCAGCTCGTAACCCCATTTGCCCATCATTAAACGTCCAGCGTCAGCACTGCAAGGATGTTGAAATTAGCCTTACTTCTACTACGGTATTTTCATATGTCAATCGAACTTTACAGACGGCGGGATCTCTAGAACCCGTCCGGCATAGGTTCAGCAGGTAGGTATGGTGCTACTCACTAGTGTTGAACTTCGGGGTGTTTCAGCTTGACCTGTCCGACGACGTAACTGGTGTAGATGGCCAGCAGCCCAAGCGTGACGCTGAGTATCGTTCCAGCGACCATGCCGAGTGTCGCAAATGCCGAGGGCATACCCAGACTGCCGAGGGCGATGGCCTCGACGATGAGGACGACCGTCAACCGCTTCCAGCCCAGGCGGTGAAACTTGGCGTTGCCATCCTCCAACCGCGCCTTCTCGACGTCCGTGAGATGTCGTACCTGGCCGACCGCCTCCTCCGACAGTTGGTCGTCCGTGAAGGCTGGGGACGTCGTCCCGGTCTTCTCGTCCTGCTTGATACCAGACATTGTTGAATAACCGATTAAATCGCTCGCTCGCTCGCTCGCTCTCCACTACACGCCTCAGCCAGTTGGTCGTTTCCTAACCGTCGACTTTGCGCCCGTTGAGGGGACAGAATCGTAAACGGGTTGGTTAAAGCTATTTGTCCTCAATTGTCTCGGGATGCGCCGTTTTGCTTTATCGACTGCGACGGATAGAACCGGTTGATGACGCGCAGCGCGTTTTCCCTCACGAGGGTGAGGGGTGAGCGTGGATGATGTATGCGATTTGGTGTCACCACAGTTCGGAGAACCAAACTGCTGCAGCGGGCGCAGGTTTTCTTACTACCCAGATCTCGGAAACGTGCTCTGTCTCTCTCCCTCTCTTACTCTCTCTAGTAGGCGAAACTTTATTATTAAGCTAATTCAGGTCCTGAGGGGGAGAGATAAGGTACAGGTCGAGTTCAGGTACCAGACAGATAAACAGGGAGGCACGGCGAAAGTTAAATTGTTCAAGCTCGTGCCGGTTCTTCGCCGGTGTTACTAGCTCTCCCTAACATCTTGGACTGTGTCGCTTTTCGCCGCCGCCTTGTTTTCTAGGTTGTTGTTAGTCCCCCTGACTTCTATGGCCTCATTACGTCGTGCATTCTCTTCATGTGGACTAGGCCGCTGGGGTGGGTGTCCACACAAAACGGACATCAACCACTGTTCGAAAATTTGGTACTGGTGCTGCACCTACATAACCCTAGGCCTTGACTCGGTGGGTTGACCACCGGCCATGCCGAATGCTGCAAACTAAAGGCACATCCTTCGCCCTGGTTGGAAGTTGGGATCAGCAGGTTGCGCTATTCTAAGCACCATGTAATAATGATGTCCCCTAAGTCTGCCCTAAGATCTTTGTGCGGGCTTTTGTGCGGGATAGCGAGCAGAGGCGACTAGGTATCTCTGCTTCTACAGTATTTCTCTTCCATCCCTCTTCATCTCTTGCTTATGGCACCGGCGGTCTCGGTTTACGTAAAATAAGATCCATAGGCAGTCCTGGTGCCCGCACTGGGGAATACCATGTGGTGCGTATTCTGTGCAGTGGATTACCTTTTTGCAGGGAAACTAGGGTAGAGAGAGGCAGGGGGACCCCGAGTCGTCATTCCCTTGCGATAGAAACTGGAAGCTCCTCCGATCTCACCGCTTAAAGAGCTCTCTTCTTTCTCAGGCAGTCAGCATTTCGTATGTGGCTGCGGCTCTTGCTTCCTGTGGGCAGGGGTTGATGTAATCAAGCTTTCTAAAATCCGTGAGGCGCTCGGGAGTAGGGATCCGTTCGGCCAATTGCCGAAGCGTCAGGTGTACTGGAATACCAAGCACACCAAGATCATGAAGTCATCCAACCTCCGACGTGTGATTGGTCAAATCGGCATCTTCCGTGGGGCTCCGGGGCTTCTAGAAAAACTCGTTCTAGAGGATCATTCACATACTGAGTACCTTTTCTAACCACCTACCTATTGAAGTACGACACTCATTTCTATCTTGGGTTGACACTAGGCCACATTTGCAGAGTCCAGCCCCTCAAGTGACTCGTGATTCATCCCATTGTCCCTGTTGTAATTGGCTAACCGTTTTAACTAGAGTTGAAAACACACTTCTGCAACAACATCCGTTCGGTTCAGCTGGTCTCTTGTTTGCACTGTAATGTCCCAAACTACAGAAGATGGTGCTTACCGAGCAAAGCCGGTAAAATGAAGCATCTGCTTTTATACTTCTGGGTTACAGATTAGTTCTCCGGTATCGAAGCTTGGGAGGGCCCACGATGCAGAACACCTAGCTACCTACTTAGGTTAGGTTATTAGTCAGGCTTGCAAACTTGCTAATGTGGAAGATGAAGATCTTCGTCTTCAATTGAGATAACGCTCATACTATCTATATATAAGTATAGCTCATCCTTCTTGATCTACATATAGACACAGCATTCTCGAGTGTCGAGGCGAAATCTAGGCAGATTTCATCGAAGCAGGTTATAGGTATGCGCTGTTGTTCTCATCCTTCCGTCTCTAAGGAGGCAGACGGTCAAATTGTCGGGGATACTCGCACACACCGATTGTCGGAGAGGTTAACCCATCGGAATAAATCGTAGCTTGAGATGAAAGAACAACGCTTATTGGGATCTACTTCACTTGGTCTCGTATGCAGCTGGGCTCACGACGGAAAGTGGCTCAGATCTGGTTTCATCGTGGGTGTATGGGTTCGTGGGAGAATGAGGGGAAATGGTCCACCGTAAGTGAGATATTGGGGTGCGTACAATAGGGATTCAGGGTACCAATCGAATAACCCGTTAATATTTCAGATATTGGTCGAATCCATATAAACCATAAGCTGACCCCATACAGTAGCCTTGCATCGTTGCGATGCTCAGGTACCGATAGTTTTATGCCCCTGATGGTCTTGCGGTGGCTGTATAGAGGCTAGGGATAACTTCAAAGACTGTGGCTTTTCCCCTCCAGTTCTGACATATGACCAAGCAAAGAACTGCTGCTGTGGCATGAACCTGTACTATATGGTAGCTCAAGGAAGTATGCGCGCAAGGCCCAGCAGTTTGGTTTACCGCCTTCTATGAATCCGCTTATCACAAAAAAGTAAGGGCATCTCGAGGGGCCTTCCTGGTGTTTAGGCGGGCCTCTTCTTCTTTCTGTAGTTGAAAGGGACTTTTTGTCTTAAAAGCTCTTGAAATAGACACCCCCAGTCTCAATGAAGATAAAGAGGCGGTAAGGCAAGAAGGGGAAGAGATGACGGTTCTCAAGCGGCCGCTGGTTATAGCGCCCCCTGTTTACACGCGCCCGGGAGAAAGGATTTCGAAAAGGTTATTGCCAGTTGGATAGCTGCTTGGCAGTTTTGCTGTCTCCCCTCACGACAGCGGTCGCGTAATCTGACATTATTGACAAACAGATCAGCCTCGAGGGCTCAATACAGGCATTCCATCTCCAACTCCGGTCCCAAGTTGTCATGGCCGAGGCCCAGCTCCCCAACTACCCGTTTAGCCAGAATTTCCGTGCTTACCTGATTTTAAGAAACCACGACCTCCCGCAATATTGATAACCGATGTGAAAGATGATTTGCCCGTTGTTACTCTATCCGGGCGGTGATAAAGATGGATTGGGATTATGTCCGATATTTTGCAATTGGACAGAGATGAATCATCAACAGCAATATAAATGGGTGTGGGCCGACTACAGTTGCGTCGTAGATTTTCTGAACCATCGTACCTGTTGGCGCCACTCTAGCTGGAGATGTTTCGCCAAGTACTATTTACAGGGTTATTCATAGCCGCCGGCGTGCTCGCCGAAGCTGGCGCAGAAAGCTATGACTACATTGTAGTGGGATCAGGTCCGGGCGGCGCACCATTGGCAGCAAACCTTGCACGGGCAGGATACAGCGTCACGCTACTTGAGGCTGGAGTCGACCTGGGCAACAACAAGAACTACTCGGAGCTAGCCAACTTCATCGCAGCGGGTAACGACGAGAAATCGCGGTGGGATTTCTTCGTGAGGCACTCGGACGACGAAGCGCGAGAAGCCAAGTACGAGAAGACCACATGGCGTACTGCCGATGGGGGATTCTACGTTGGACTCGATCCACCAGAGGGTGCCAAGCGACTTGGTATCTATTATCCTCGTGCCGCGACCCTCGGAGGTTGTGCCATGCATAACGGGGGCATCTGTACACTTCCAAATGACGCTGATTGGAACTACATCGCGGAGAGTACTGGCGATGATGGATGGCTAGCCAGTAACATGCGCAAGTACTTTGAAAAGAGTAAGCTGAAGAATGGAACAAGCCCACTTCTCAGTTGCCCAATCTCGATAGGGTTTGGGCTCCTGATTGTCCGTCATGGAAGTCCATAAAGTCATTTACCAGCCTTGTATGACTACTACTCATGGGGGAGGTTGCTAACGTTGGATATTACAGTGGAAGCCAATGAGTATCTGCCCCCTGGTACACCTGGACATGGATATAGCGGCTATGTCAACACGACAATCAGTGACCCGTCATCTTTCAAACAAAGCTCGGATGTACAGAGACTTGCAAGCCGGCTCATCGAGGTTACTGGAGGCGACGTTGCTCGAGACGTCAATGCTCCAGACCCCAATCGCGACCAGGCCACTGGAGTTTTCGGAATGGCAAGTCACGCAGATAGAAATGGTAAACGAGCAGGTTCAAACACTTATTTGAAGAGCACTCTCGCCGACCCTGCAAAATATAAGTTGAAAATCCAACTGGAAACTCTTGTTAGCAAAGTATTATTCGAGCGGGATGGGAAGCACAAAAAGCCGCGTGCAATAGGTGTAGAGGTCCTGAAAGGAGCACACCTGTACGAAGTATGTACTTCCGATGATTGACTCCCGACCAAAAAACCGTCCGAGATTGCGCATCGCTAATTTTCCATTTTAAATAGGCCGATCCGTTGTACAATGGCACCACAGGCAAGTCTGCCAAGATCTATGCTAAAAAGGAGGTCATCATCGCGGGCGGTACCTTTAACTCGCCTCAGATTCTTAAGCTCAGCGGCATTGGCCCGGCAAAAGAATTAGCGAAATTTGATATCCCATTGGTTGCGGACCTACCAGGAGTTGGCGAGAATCTTGGTGACAACTATGAAGCAGGTCTTCAGTCACTAGCTAACAGATCACTGAATGGGACGGCCGGACCGATCGCTGTCTTCCTCAAGACGCCCACGGCAAGAAAGGTCCGGAACATTCAAGCATGGTGTGGCAGCTTCTCGTTTGAAGGATTTTGGCCTGGGTTCCCAACGGAGTACGGCCCGTCAGAATACGAGGTGAGTGCACGGCTAACATATCTATATGTGTGTCTTCGCTTTTATGACCGGTGTTGCTGATCAACCTTGAACAGTGTGCCATGGTACACATAAACCCGCGATCTCAGGCGGGATATGTACGACTGCGGTCGAAAGATCCGCGACAAATGCCCGATATCAATCTTAACTTCTTTGCCGAGGGTGGCGACCAGGATTTGACCGAGCTGCTTGACGCAACGAAGATATTCCGCAAGGCATTCAACTCAGCTGGCGCACCCATTACGCCCTTCAACGAGAGACATCCGTGCCCTGGCATAAACAAGAACTGTACAGATGAGGCGCAGAAGGAGTTCATCAAGCTTCAGAGTTACTCGCACCACGCAACCAGCACTTGCAAGATTGGGCCCAGAAAGGATCCAATGGCGGTTTTGGATTCCAAATTCAGAGTCCATGGTGTTGAGAACCTCCGCGTGGTAGATGCATCCGCATTCCCCAAGGTCCCCGGCGCTTTCCCAGTTTGCCCAACTTTCATGCTTGCAGAGAAAGCCTCAGCGGATATTCTAAGCGAACCCGAAGAGAAAGCTTAGGAGGTAAGCAGGTGTGCCTATTAGGACTGTGGATGGTCTGTGGATAGTTAGCCTTGGCGTAGTAGTGCTGAATAGGGTTATACGAAAAAAGCACAATGTGCAACATGCATTGAACAGCAAGGATGGCCATCAAAAGTGCATAACCAGGCGCAATAACCTCATTATAGTAGTATCGTGTCACTGTTAATTTGGTCTGTTATTATGAGCGTAAATATGCTGTACTTGATGGCGAACATGAAGTCCAGAGTTCCTTGCAGGGGTGGAGCGGCCAGTTCTCTGGAGAAGCTATCGATAAGATAAGATAAGATTTTTTGGACCTGCGATTCTCATCTCTACATAGGATTTTGGCACGAACATTTGGCTTAGTTCCAGATTCCCCCGCCATTATTGAAGTCTACCTGACTTCCTGTTAACCCTTTGTTGCGGTTTTTCTAATATAGGGAACCAGATTAACCGAATTCCCCTACGTGGCTCAACTCCAGATTCAAAATGCCCAAAAGAAGGACGACGGCATCAGAGAAGGTTGAGGGTCTTGCTATCCTCCAATGGAAGCTACGAAAGGACCCTCTAGCATATAGGACGTGGGTTCAATTCTTCCATACCAATCTATTGCGATATTGAAGCGCTGGGGAAGCTCTCAAAGGGCGCTTTCGATGCCCCTTCTAATGTGTAACGTAATTGACGCTTGCTGATAACTGGTGTACGTAGTGAATTTATAGGTTCGTTTGATCTAACACCGTCGACGGTATGACCAAGCTAATGCCCCTGTGAAGAAGTATGGCGGCACTTCGATTCGGCGCGCGAAAGAGTGCTTGCAGATCCTCTCGGTGTAGATGCTGAGTCGCTCGCCACGGTTAGCTTATTCCCACATTATATAAATGAGCCACGCGTTGACACTTCCATAGTTCAAAGAACATATGGACTTGATTGCGCACTGCGCCGAAAAGTACCCAGAAATTACGGCGAGCTTTCCAGATAGCCTTCGAGATATCCTTACGACACACCATGCTTCGCTCGATGCGACTCTCCGAGAGAAGATTGTCACGAGTCTTTCGCTGTTGAGAAGGAAAGAAGTGATAGATAGCACCTACTTGCTGCCTATATTTTGGTCTCTTCTTATCTCAACGCCAAGCAAGTCTTTAAGGGCCTTGCTTTACCAGAAGATCATCAGCGATGTACGAGAAACGAATACAAGAGCGAAAAACCACAAGGTTAACCGGACCCTCCAACAAGCCCTCTATAACCTTGTTATGGACAAGTCAACGCCGAAGTCGTTGTGGGCGGTAAAGGTTGTGCGAGATCTCTGGAGGCGACGGATCTGGGACGATGCGAAGCCAGTTGATATCATGCGACAAGCCACCCTCAGCGAAGATCCGAAGACGATAGCAAGCGCTGTTCGATTCTTTCTTGGAAGTGATAAGGAACGAGAAGAATACGAAGACGAAAGCAGCGATGAGGAAGCGGTAGACGTCCGCAAAGTCAAACATCAATTAACCATCAATAAAAAGACGAAGAAGTCTAAGAAAATCCTTGAAAAGGCGACGGAGAAGGTGAAGAGGCAAGAAGGGAAGAAGACTGCAAATCAAATGCTTAATTTCTCCGCGTGAGTCCTTCCGGAACTTGACTCCCTTCACTCTCCCATCCTGTGTCGATGCTGATATTTACGTCAGCCTGCATCTCTTGCTTGACCCGCAAGGATTTTGCGAGTCACTATTCGAAAAGCATTTACAGAATAAAAAGTCCAAGCTTGCTTTAGATATCAGACTCGATATCTTACAACTCGTTACTCGCTTAGTCGGCCTTCACAAGCTGGTAAGACGGCTACGAACAACAGATAGTATTGCTCTTTGACAATTGGCAGCTAACAATTTGGATAGACTATTCTACCCTTGTACTCGTATTTCACCTCTTACCTTACTCCTCGGCAACAATCTGTGACCTCATTCATGGCTTCACTTGCAGTATGTATTAGCTATAATTCCTCAAAACAATGCTTTACAAGTAGTCTATCTTGGACCCTTTCCTCGGGCTGGGAACTTCTAGAGGTTGGTTGCATTTTTACTGATGTTTATAACAGCAAGCTACACACACCCTTGTACCTCCTGAAACTTTAGAAGTGCTAATACAGAAAATTGCAAACGAATTCGTTTCGGAGGCGTCAAACGTTGAAGTTGTAAGTTCTCAACTGTCATTTGTCAACGGCAAATAAGAATTCACTCGGCTAACTTGAAAATAGTCCGCCGCTGGTATTAATGCTATTCGTGAAATCTGTAAGACTGATAGGTTTAAAGGTTTACGGTATCGTAGGCTAACTTGAGCAGGTGCGCGCCAACCGTTAGCGATGAATGAGACATTGCTGCAAGATTTAGTAGAGGTACGGCACTGTTCAATTTTCTGCTACTGTGCCTATTCCTCCCAAATAGAACCGAGTCCCCATCGGCATTTACAATTACAGCGAAACGGGCATTAACTGACAGTCTAATTTTAGTATCGGAGAAGCAAAGACAAGGGTGTATCAATGGCAGCTAAGGGTCTTCTCTCGCTATACCGAGAAAAGGGCGCCGAAATGCTGAGAAAGAAGGATCGTGGAAAGGATGCTACGATCGGGCTGAAGACCGGTGAAATGAAGCAACACAGGTTTGGCGAGGAACAGGTCGGTGAAATTGAGGGACTTGAACTATTAGCCAAATGGAAGGAAGAGGAAAAGAAGCGGAAGAGAGCCGAGAAGGGACTGCGTGAGGATCCAGATGCCGCGGAGAAGAACGAGGAGGAAGAAGATGATGGATTCAATTCAGAGGACTGGGAAGTTGCTTCAACCGACAGCGACGAGTCCGGCGAATGGATCCGAGTAGCTGAGTCTGATGACGAGCTTGAGGTGGAACCAGAGCTAAAGAAACGAAAGGTTGATGGCGACGCCGCGGAAGAAGAGGACAAACCGGCGGAGGAAGCTATCGATTACATGAAACTTGCGACGACTCAATTGCTGACGCCTGCCGATCTCGCCAAGCTTAAGGAATTAAGGCTGGAGGCGAGCATCAACAACGCCATGGGAGCTAAGCGGAAACAAATTATGGAAGGCCGGCACATGGACGAGGGTTTGACAGCAGAGCAGATAGAGGCCCCGGCGATGCTGCGAAAGAGCACCAAGGAGGAACGGATAGCAATGGCCAAGGAAGGCAAGCCGGATCGCGAAGAGCATAAGTCTACTAGCGCCATCAGAAAGTCCAAGAAGGAGGCAGAGGGCAAGTCCACGACCAACAAGGAGAAGGCCCGCAAGAAGAACTTCTTGATGACCCTTGGCAAAGCCAAGTCCAAGCAGAAGCGCAGTCTAGTGGCGACGAGAAATGTCCTCAAAGCTCATGTGCAGCGCAGCAAAGCGGGTGGCAGACGGCGGAACGGCGTGTCCTCGTAGTTTTGCCATATATTCTGGATATACCTGGAATAGATCATTTGACAATTGGCATGCCTTCTCTATCTATGTCTTCACTCGCTACCGAAGAGTTTGATACCCCGCCGTTTACTACAGTGCCAGGTTACGCACATTGTACAACAGAATATGATGTTTATGTGCACATATCAGACACAGGAATTGCATCATAAGAGCCAACGTGAGCCGTCATTATCACTCTGTTGCACCACGAAATTAATAAAAGTGAAAATATCTACTTTTATGACACCACTCTCAAGAAATCCTCCGATACCCTCAACTTGAATTACCTATTACCTAGATTAGACCAATTGTTGCCGGAATTGTATGTATGTACTAAGTACAGTCGAACCTCTCTTATGCAATATGTAACAGGGCTCTTATTTAGTTTCGCTATATGCAATTCCAGTGAACGCCTTTCGATGACAACTTCAACTTCGTTCTAAGATCTTCACCGATGCTGGTGTAGATGACATTTACTACCTTTAGCGGTGAAATGATTGATTAATTGATTGATTTGTTGAAACAAGCAATACATTCAATATAAACAAAATAACCCGAAGTTCGATCCTATCAATACCCTAACCTAATACCTTCCCTCCCTACCTACTTGCTAACCCAAGACACATCACCTACCTATCTCCCGACATTCACAGCGAACAGCTAGGCAGGGTGTGTACCAAACCACAACAATCAAAGTTCCCGGCCTACGCAAAGAGATCCTAGGGACAGCTACAAATGGCGCGATCCGACGAGGCAGCTTCCTTCTTCATAGCCGTGTACAACGCAGTACAAGAGATTCCGGAGGGAAAAGTGACGAGCTACGGACATATCGCGAAGCTTATAGGGACTCGTACGTATAAAACAGGTTCCTCATGAAAGCTCTAAGACATACGTCCTAGACAGAATAAGAAACTCACAGCGTGTATCAAATATATATAGCACAACGGCCTCGTCAAGTGGGTATCTGTCTGAAGCACCTATCGCAAGATCCCGGGCAAAGACATCATTCTGGCAATGTTCCGTGGCAGCGCGTCATTAATTCAAAGGGCATAATATCACCCCGGTGCGTCAGAGTTGCTTATTCGTTCATATCGAAGAATCTCATATTTTCTAGTCTAGAATCTGGTATATTGCACGGAACGAAACTGTGCTATACGCTAAATATCAACGCTGAAGCTAATGAGACGTGTTACAGGTCTCAACCTTCCGGCGCTCGCAATCAAGCGGTGGCCCTAAGAGCTGAAGGCGTTACGGTTACTACGGATGCGTTGGGGGAGCTGAGCGTGGACTTTGCCAAGTACGGATGGTTCCCTAAGGTACTACCTTCGGAAGAGGCAGACGAAGAGCAAGATTGGAGTTCAGAGGATGACACGACATAAACGAAGCGAGAGATAGGATGTTTGCGGCGTTACATGTAGCCCATCGCTCTAATACATCACTTTGAAGAGCTCCAGCCCGCGGTCGGCTAAAATTTCACTATATAGTAAGTTTATGCCCTTAGTCTTGATTCTGCTATCATGCTTGACCAAGCTGCTGACTGCGTTCTCCTATAAGACCAATATGATTAGCATAGGCTTTCATATGGAATTCATATAATGCAATTAAGTGTAGATAGTCTCAGATAGCGGTTGGACATAAGTGCTTCCACATAGTAGTTTCAGAACAGGTCTGTGTGATATGTGCTTTCATCATTTTAAAAAGAATAGAGAAGAAAGGCAAACATACCATATGCATCCATGTAGACATTCGTAATCGTGGGTTTGGTTGTCATAGACCCACGAACCACACTAAATTTCTGTCAGTCTAACGCATCCCCAGACTTTCTTTCCTTCGAAGTCGGCACAAAGAACGAATCTACAGTCCGTTGACGCGAATCAAATTGAGCGCTTCCTATACCACCACGAGTCTTCTTCAAACCCTGAAGGTGGTCGACGTTATTGGCTTGCTCAACCGTCATATGGAAGGTTTTGCTACTGGGCAATCTGGATGAAGCAGCAAACGTAGACACCTCAAAGCGAGTCTGCATTACACCGGTGTTTCTCCAAGCAGTCATCAGCTCTGTATCACGTCGGTCTCCCAACGATGAGGACTTCGGCGGGTAGCGAAACACCAGGGCCTTCAGCAAAATATTCAGAACGATGCCATGGGCAACGATGATAACGACATGATTCTCGGCTACTAATTGTTGGACGATGGGCTGGAAGTGGACATCGAGAAAACGATGGACGCGAAGACGGATAGACTCGTGAGTCTCCGCGTCAGCAACATCTTCTCTAAATCCGAACTTCTTGCCCTCTAACGAGCCAAAGTCTTTCTCGCATAGTTCGTCAAGACGAATGACCGCGTCAAGCGTAACTACCGATTCACCGCTGGAAGCCCCAGCTACATGAGGAGTAGCAGTAGAGGAGCAAGCTTCGGCGATCGCTTCGGCAGTGAGGTATGCTCGCTGGAGAGTGGAGGCAAAGATATGCTTGACGGGCCCAATTGTCACCTGGCGAGTCGCGATATGTGCACCAAGTCGTTTGGCTTGGAGGATACCGTGGTTGGTCAAGGACGAGTCACGAGAGCCTGCACTTTTGCCAATGTTAGCGGAATAACAATAACGAATAGCTACTGGACGGGAGAAAATTGGGAGGGATTGGCTCACTATAACCCAGCGACATTATCGACGGACTCGCCGTGACGGATGAGCAGTAGGCGCATGGCCGCGCATCATCATCGCACAGTTTAACTCGTGGAAGTCAACCTTGATGAAGATGGAAGAGCGGAGAGACAGAGAAGAACGATGTGCGGCTAACGAAAATAAATAGGTGCGAGTTTGTTGACCACAAGCTACAGTTAGTACGGTTTCTATGTGGTCTGTGCACTCTATATAATGGCTACAGTAAGAAAAACACTGATATCAAGGTCGCACTGTATATAAATACACCAAGGGTGTTGTGAATGAGTGGCTAATGAGAAAGAACAACAACTAATTAAAAAATTAAAAATAGAAATAAAAAAAGGACATAACTAAGTATACAATACGCTATGGCTACCTGCTTCTAGACAAAAACAGAGAGACAGCCAGGCCAGATAACTGGCCCAAATAACCTTCTTACCTACTATCTATACGCTCAACATACGGTCCAACTGACTTTCGCTTTTAAAATAAGTTAAAAAGTAGGTAATGTTACCACCAACGCGGCCGATGTGGCAAGCAAACACAATTATAATCGCAATACGGGACTTCACGCGCCCTCCGGAGCTCGCCATAGTCGTTGCAATAGACTCCTAGCGTGCTGCACTTTCGGTGGCCGCTCGGCCTCGGTAATGCATCCAGAAGGAGGGCGGTTGTTTCCTGACCATTTCGGCTATGTCAAACATAGACATGGCTGTCGCAGACGTAGCTGCAATCGCCGCTATCATGATTGCGCTGAGAAACTGGTAGAGAGAAGAGATTTTGTCAGCCATTACGTCCCGGGAATGTGACGGGATTTTGCTGTTAATTAAGTCAGGTCCCGGTACGTGAGATCTCAACTTACTTTCATGGTCTCTTTTAGAATTTGATACGTCTAGGATTTGTTGTTCCAATAGGTTTTGTAAGAAACTTTCAGACTGGTGACTTCTCGGAGAATGAGTACACTCCTCAAAAAGAGCTCTTAGTTATATATAATCGTGATGATCTCCTTGCTCTGGTTTCTGCACCCTAGGAGCCAGTCAGTATACAGCTACAAGAGAAGCAATCTCAATAAGTAAGACTCACCTACCGCGGATCTACCTAGAAAAAAATCTAATATGCGAGCTGTGGCCTATGGCAGTTGTACGACTGTATAAATTGTTACGAATAGGTGTTGGAACTGGCTACTTTCGCCCGTGGCAAACAGAAAAAGGATGTTTGTTGCACCAAGTACGAGATGTTTTGTGAGTGAACACGTTCTTCTATTTCACAAGGTGGCATTATAAAGAGACCAAACTATCGAAAAGAAAGTTTAATAGCTATTTGTGTCACAACATCAGATCACTCTTGCTTCGAAGACTTCTAGCTATAATATTAGATGCAGGATGTTGCCCGGGGGCCTAGATTAGATAATATCTGCAAAGAAGGCGCGTCTTTTGCTATAGTACAGATAGAGTTGGCGCTGTCCAAGTTCAATTTTATGTTTCTGAATCACGGTGTTTTAGAGTTAAAGATGAATGTCTGGTATCTGATATTAACTTTAAGAATCGAGATTGCGTAATACTACCAGCAAAGTATGGGCAGCACAAAGAGTCTGAATTCGGCATTGGATATTTAGTTTACACCATAAAGGGGATATTTATCTAGGTTCGCTAGTAAGTAGTGTTATGGCCACTCTCATCGAGCCTCATATACATTTGTATCATCGTAAGATCTCGTTACAGCAAGTATTCCTAAAGGCTATACTACGATTTGGAAGTTCAATCGCAATCGGCCATCCTCTATACCTGAACCCTTATACTACCCTGCCCGTTCTTCAGAGTCACTTACCTTGTCTATCTCACCCACTACTCAGAAATCACCAATGGCACGCGAGTACCAGCGAAGAAGGATTACAGTGCATGGATGCGCTTAGGGGCTCGCAAAAGCCAAATTCAACTATAATTTTTCAATATTGTGCGAAGTTTCAATGAATAATCGAGGGTGTTCAATGAGGTCTCCGGCACTAACGCCCCTTATCGTATAGATAATTACAAGAAAATTGGTAGTGACCAGACCATACACGTATTATCTGACCACGACATGTGTAATCATCTGAAGGTCGACTGGCCAACACGCCAAAATAACTATCATATTTTCTGGTGTGACACAACATCTTTAGATGAGTGCCTAGGCATGTAAAGAAGATTTCTTATTTTCCGCTGAGGTAAACTGAGATACAAAAAATTAGAAAGAAAAAAAAGAAAAAGATAATTGAACAGTGACCCCTCTTGTTCTCTGTGTCCGAGAGGGGCAACTGTTCAAAAACATCGCTTTTCCAAGCTTCACAAGAACCACCTGCACATTCTTTACACATACCCAGTCTAGGTACTAGCCTAAAATTGACCTAGGTAGTCTACTTGCTATGGTACCACGGACGACAAATGCATACAAAGGGATCACAGGTCTCGCACCAATTTGTGAGGAGGCCGGCGCGGTTACAGAACGCGCCTTCCGAGAGGCAGTAGTTGGTCAGATCCCGACTCCCGCACTACAGGAGCCATGAAATTCGTACCCGGGGCGTCTCTATCGGGTTTCTAGCGTCGCGGAACATCCCCTCTACCCCGAACGCGGAGCCGGCGCCCTGCGCGCGAGCCGGCGTCGTGGCTGCGAGGGCCGCTGCTAGGGCCGCTGCTAGGATTGCGCTGAGGTACTGTGTAGGGGGTCAGATATTGTCGGTTTCTGAGATATGAAATGTTAATGTGAAGAAAGGGGGGCGGTTCTAGGGAGGTAGAGAGGTGGGTAGGTAAGTAAGTGAGACTTGCTCTCATAATTGCTATAGGGGTTGATATGTTGATGTGTTTGATATGCTTTGTTTTCAACTCTCGTATTTATTAAACTTTTCGATGTAAGACTTGGTCGCTATGAATATAATTACTCCTTGACAGTATATTTTCTATATAGGTTTCGTGCTGTCTGCTACTCTGGTCTGTGTTGCAGTAATCGAGCTCGAAAATTAGGTCTCGGGATTTATAGAAAAATAAAATTAAACTAATCGAACTCACGAGCATCGTAATGCTCAGAAATACCAGCTGTAAGACGCTGTCATTCTTGTAAAAGAGTGTCAGAAAGTGACTCTTTTCGCTCGAGTAGACCGCGCGTCACATTTTAGGGTATGTTGCTGCACCAAGCGGGAGATAGAATCTGATCATTCTGTGGCCGGACTGAAAGACTATAATAGGATACATCTTCTACTGACGCGTACTTCTTTCTCGAGTCATGTTATATGCTGCTTAGATCTAGTCATCCTAGAGTATATGATGGTAACCTAGGTGATTAGGCGCGACAAGAGACTCATGACGGCGAACTCGTAAGGGATCAGTGACAATACTATATATGTCCAATGCGCGCTGCTCGCTATACGCCGGCTGTATCAGAATAGGGTAACTAGGAGGAACCGCCCCGAAGTCTTTACTAACCATTAGCCGCATCTGGGGCCCAAAATAGCCGTTACAGGACAACACGCAACTTCTGTGCTAGACGCCTGCATGCGTAGATAGGTCCGCATGCAGGCTGCGCTGGGGGCATATTGTCCGTCCTGCGTCGTTTCACGTGCGTTAGCCCTTCCCAATCTGTCGGGAACGACACAGACTTTTATTGGCTAGTCGTATCGAGCTGTACCGTCTCCGTGCTGTCTGTATCCGCTGCCTGCTATTACGTTGTAGTGATACATCTGTAATGTCGGAAACTTTATTGTGTAGAGGCCGAGAGATAGCTGAGAGGCTAGAAATCGATTAGGTCATGACTATTTATTTAGCAATTTCCATTTTGGTAAGAATGCTGCTTATCCTCGCTGTTAAGCTACCTGATACGGAGCTGTTGTGGTATGATGGTTCCTTGATACCGCCTGGGCACTCCCTGGCATCGAATATACTGGGTATTAGAAGCGTTGAACTCGAGCTCTTGTGCAGTGGTAACAGAAATGGCTATCGTGCTTTGAGACTCGAACAGCAGTTGATAGCGAGGTAGGTACCTAGGTAAGTAATTTAGGTGCTTTAGTGCCCGTTTTCCACTAAGGCCCGCTGGCTTTACATATGGAGGGTTTGTAGGTGTGGGGATCGGAGGCCGAAGTCTAACCTTAGAAATTAGGGGTTATTGCTGCATATACCACGTCTTATTCCTTGAGATATCGCGTCAGCTACCGCATCAGCTCGAGCCAAGGGAGAGTATATAAATAACGATCTGGCTAGGCCAGAAAAAATCGCGCAACATTCCTCTACTCTATCCGTTTGAGCCACGCTGGTTACACATTGTCAAATCGTAAACATCTAGATTTCCCGGGCTGCAACGTTATCCGCCTATCTACAAGATATATATTGTTTGTACATGACGTCACAAGCTCAAGCCATTTAGCGCGCTGCAAACAACGAGGTCTTCATATCGTATAAGTCGAAAACCCAACAGGTGACTGCCCTATCTAGTCCATCATACCGAATGAGCTTATAGGTGTTGTGAGCCCTTCGGAAATGCAATCTCCCGTCGATTCCGCAATAATCGAGGCGCTCGGGCTCAACCCCGTCGTGACCAGACTTGTCTCGCACGGAGGATCGGGGTTCGCGTCTACCTTCAGGCTTCGCTCAGTGGTCGATGGCAAAGAGAAGAATTACTTTGTCAAGACTGGAACCGACCCATGCGCGGCAGTGATGTTCCAGGGTAAGATTATTGGCTCTCTATTTCATCCGCGGTATATAGCAGGTAGACCAAGCTGGTCTGGATACTGATGTGGGATGATAATAATAGGCGAGCATGAATCACTTAACGCCATACAAAGGATTGTACCAAGTCTGTGCCCGAGATCTTATGCTCATGGCGCTTGCAAAGATAAAAAGAACAAGTATTTCATGGTCACAGAATTCTTAGAACTGAACTCATCAGCGCCGGGAGGCTCAGGCGAGACGTTGGCGCGGAAACTGGCTCGTCTGCACACAACGCCCGCGCCTATACCAGAGGGCTACGATAAGCTCATGTATGGCTTTCCCGTGACAACCTGCTGTGGCGCCTCCCCACAGGACAATAGTTGGAAGGAATCATGGGCTGATTTCTACGCCAATAATCGCCTACGTGCCATTCTTAATGCTGGTATCCAGAAACATGGATCCGATGCCGAGCTCCATAGAGCGGTGGAGAAGACAGCCCAGACGGTTGTTCCTCGCTTGCTTGGGGATGACCATTTAAAGGGCATCCAGCCCGTTCTAGTTCATGGAGACTTATGGAGTGGAAACCAAGGCCGTGGACGCATCGCCGGAAAGGGCGGCACAGAAGAGGTCGTCTTTGACCCGTCTTGCGTCTATGGACATTCCGAGTACGAGCTCGGGATCATGCGCATGATAGGCGGGTTCGGAAATAGCTTCTGGAACGAGTACGAGAGTCTCGTGCCAAAAGCCGAACCTGTCGAAGAATACAAGGATCGCATAGCCCTTTATGAGTTGTAAGTGAAGTCTCCCTCGATCACCTACCTACATGCCTGAACTACTTGCGCAAACTTCATGCTATGGCAGTCCTGACCTATTATGCTCTATTTAGATACCATCACTTAAATCACTGGGCGCTGTTCGGAGGCGGTTATAGGAGCAGTGCGATGTCAATTATGGAGAAACTCTATTTAAAATATGGATGAAGCACCTAACTAGCATTTCGTTTGTACCAAAATGGGATGATGTTGGCTAGTTACGATGCCGATGGGAGAAGGGGACGGAAGAAAACAAAAGGCGAAAAGAGGTTTCGCCTGTATTCGAAAACCGCATCTCAATACGCAACCTTTCTTCCTGTCAGACTACAAAGTATCTAACTGATTGTCGAGAAAAAGAAAGAAAGGAATAATAGAACAGGAAGATAAAGAAACGAAGAAGAAGAGAGAAAGAGAAAAAAATAAGAGTTGCGAGGTGGCATTTTTCCGACTTCTCGCCGGCATCCCAACGTTCAACCGGAAAACAGCGCACGATTTCTGACCGTGAGGGCGGTTATTCCTAGCGACTACTTTACCACTTGACCATTGAGGCCAATTTTTGCGTGGGAACATCTTTGTTGGAAGAAATGTCATGCTATTGTGATTTATATCCTATTGACCATTGTACATATACGCGGTTGGTAGGGCGGTTTAGCGTGGCTGAGCACATAATTGTAATCCGCTATCTGTGGGTAGAATCATAATACTAATGGCTTCTGCATGGAAACTTTCCTAACCTAACTTCCTTCAATACGGCCTACTGGAACCAGAAGAAACAAGACGGCCGACTTGTAGTGACCGTGTAACAGCTTTGTCGGGCGTACAGCGGCTGAGGATACGGTCGATTATGGGGTTCTATGATCTATCAGAGAGGCCCGCTTTCCCCATTTTTGTACCCCGACTAGTAGGCCTTCATTAACTAAAACCTCATCTTTTTATAGCACTGCGACAGACTCACCTAAGCAGGCTGCGAACTATTTAACCTAGCGTTTCGTACAAGACTCGATACCTGCACCTGATATTTTCATAATATACTTTCCCAAGTAACGATACTCCATTAAAGAGCGCGCGGTTCCGATGGCAGAAACCAGCCGCAAGGCGGTCATTATCGGCATCAGCGGCCCCTCATCAAGCGGCAAGACGACCCTCGCCCGACTATTGCGCGACGTCTTCCCGCGCACTTTTATCTTACATCAGGATGATTTCTATCGCGCTGAGGAAGAGTGAGTTTTATAGCAATAATCGCATATTTCTTTATAGCCCTCAGATGATATGAGAAAATGAAGTAATGAATCGGACGATAAGAATATAAGGCGATTGATATATGTGTTAGTTGAGTGTTTGGGTTGTTTGCTAACTTGCCACTCACACTTAGAATCCCTTCCAAGGATGGCGTCCTAGATTGGGATTGCGCCGGTGCCCTCGACTTCGACGAGATGGCGCGGGCGCTTGAACATATTCGCGCCGAGGGGACGTTTCCTGTGAGTTGAATGCTTTACTGCCATTTTCATTTCGTCTCATTGAATATATATGTATATATTATTATTATTAAAATGTCTTTTTTCTCTCCTCATCCCTCATGAATAATTCTACCTGGGTGGGCAGGTCATCTCCCCTATCTCCCTCTCAACACACAACCCGTCTCACGAGATCGCACAACCCCGGTCCACCATAATCACCACTGCGAGGCAAAGCGTTTATTTCTCTTAATAATGAAAACCGGAATATAAACGGCTCGGAAAAATGATAACAACTATATTTTCCCCGCAGCCGCCTACGCCCCCATCTCAGACTAAGACCAAGAATAAGCCACTGAGCCTGAACCGTCGCTCGAGACTAACCGCCCCTCCTCCACAGCCCTTTATCGACTCGAAAGAAGACCAGAACTCAGTCGGCAAATGCACAGTCCCGGACTCCGCTATAGACGCCGCTAAGAAGCGGGTGGCGGCGTGGTTGCAGCCTGGAAGGCCTGGACATGCGCTTTTCTCATCCTCATCCTCATCCTCCTCCTCAAATGCCGGCCTAAGCATATGCATCTTAGACGGCTTCCTCCTCTTCGGCCAGGAACCCCCGCTGGAGCGCATAACGAACGAATTGCTCGACATCAAGATTTTGCTTACAGTAAGTCGGGAGAAAGCCACAAGGCGTCGCGAGGCCCGCGATGGATACGTCACCCTCGAGGGGTTCTGGAAGGATCCGCCGGGCTACGTGGATAAGATCGTCTGGCCGAATTACGCGGAGTCGCATGCTTGGCTCTTTGAGAATGGTGATGTGGAAGGATGGTTGGATGGGAATGTTTTGGGGGAAAAGGGGATTCTCGCTTTGCCGGGGGTTGTTGGTAGCCAAGGAGAGGGAGGAGATGCTGCGAGGGGTCTGGATGTTGATATGGACGTTATATTTAACTGGACTGTTGAGACGCTCATGCGGAAGTTGGAGGAGGTCACGAGGAAATAGTAAGGGGAGAAGAGGATAAAGCTTAATGTGTAGGTAATTAAGAGCTTATTTACTCGGTAATCTTTATTACATATCTAGGTCAAGAGAGCATACTTATTCAACTGTCATTTCAGCTCCTCCCCAAGGATAGAGCTTGTATGGATTCCAACCCAATCCATCAAAGAATGAAGAGGCCCCGGCCGGCTACCTTAGATTCATCACATCATCATTATCGTCATTATCATCATCACCACACTCACTGCCACGAATCCGACTTCGAGGCAGTAGTATCGCACCCCTTAGCGACGGTATAAGAGTGGTTGGGGTCAGCCTCCCAAGTGACAGAGCCATCGGTGTTGACGACAATGTACTTATACTGGATGGTCTGGCCGGGTGTGAACGTGATAGTGGTCGTCCAGATGGGGTTGCTGGCGGTATATTGCGAGGCGCTCAACGCGACAGCTTTGCCGGTGTCCCAGTTCCCAAGCTTGTCGATGCTGCCGACGATCTTGATGGTTTGGCCGTAGGTAGTCACCTTCCGCTCGGTGAAGGTCACGGCCACGGCAGTGGCTTGCGCGCACGATCCCGTTGAAGTGGTCTTCGTCACAGTGGCGGTCGGTGTCGTGAACGTGACAGAGGTTGTGGTCGCGCTGCCGTTGGGCGTCTGACCGGCGGGCAAAGCGGAGATCGTCGCCGTGGAATAGGATCCTACCTTAGAGGTAGCGGCGCAAGAGCCCGGAACCGAGGTCGCTGCGGGATTGCCACCGGCCCAACTCGGTGGGACCGCGCCACGGCGACGGGCGACGGCCGTCAGGAAGGAGGCGTAGGACCAGGTCAAGTCGCGGGCGGAGAGCGGTGAACCGGAGTTCCTGTCGTACTGCTCGGCCAATGCGCCCGAAGAGGGCGCGTACTTCGAGACTACGTCAATGAAACCATCTGCGTAGGTGAATACGGCGTTGTAGATCGTCTCGTAGGTGCTGGAGCCGGATTTGTAGGTTCCCGCTGTCACGGATGGGACTAGGGCTTTGAAGAAGGCAAGGGAGGTTGACGTCACTGTGATTGAACCCGTCGTCTGCCACACGTAAAGTGCGTCGTAAAGCTGCTCGGCCGCTCCAAGAGTGTGGAGGTACCAACTATCATGAAAATCAGTATCGAATATCAAGGTTAACGGAGGTATTAGCTTACGGGTTTCCGTTGTAATAGCTGTCTTCAGGATATCGGCCTACTGCTATCGCCGAGTCGGCAGAGATACCCGAGTTGATGCCATAGATAGATCGGAACGAGTCAACCACCACTTTATGACTCGCCAAAGCGCGATCACTGCAGGGCTGGAAAGTGGCCGCGTCGCAGCCAAGAGCCGGATCGAAGGTCTGGATCGAGCTCACGATGACGTTTGAGTCTTTAGCAGATCGGCCGTTGTTAACATTGATGTTAGCCAGCGCATAGCCGCCAGAAGATGACCAGAAAGTCTGCAGGAAGCAGAGAACATGCGGCGCAATATCATCACAACCGCTGCAGCTCGTTCCTAGGGACTTGGCTAGAAGGCTGCCCTCGACGAGCGATCGGTGCTGAACGGCGACGGTGAAGAATGAGCTGCCCTGAACCTCCTCCCAGAGATCGAAGCCGGTCTGGTTCCAGTACTGGGCAACATAGGCGAGATCGTTGCGGATGATGGGCCAGACGAGGCTAGACGCTGTTGATTTGTACCCGTTGGCGACTAGCCATTTGGAATAGCCGATCATGGCGATGGCCCGAAGAGCCGGTCCGTCGCGCTGTGGGCGACCCCAGGATCCAGTGAAAGCAGACGTGTCTACATTGAACTTAGGCTCGCCAAGTCCCTTACCATCAGACAAGGAACCTGACGGGTTGGAAACAGTTTGCAGCTTTGCCTGGGCAACGATGAAGTTGGCGATCTCAGTTTGGAGGCTTGCATCGTATGTGTTGGTAAGTCTCTCGACGATGGCCTTGAATACAAGAGATGCATCTCTAGTCCAGGTATACCAGTCTGCATAGTGTGTAAGTCCGTGGCTCTCAAGCATGATCGGGTTACGTACAGTCAGGATCAGACTTCGACGGCGAAGCGATGACTATACCGGAGCTAGCTCCCTGCGCATTGCAGCCGCTAGAACCGATATTGCAAAGCAGCTGCTCTAGGGCGTATTTCTCCTCGGTGGCAATGAAGTCGTCGACGGAGCGCTTGAGCATCAAACCCGAGCGTTTCGCGCCAGACACATCGGGACGGCCTAACACGGCTTGGAAGGCACAGGCGCCCAGAAGTAGAAGAGAGGCGAAGCCGTGCATAATAGGCAGTAGGAGGTGACTACTGGTTATGGAAAGAAGTGAGGATGATGAAGGAAGAGTGCCATTTTGTGCCAACTCCATGTCGATCAACCCTTTATATATTCACGAAAGCCGAGTGATCCCATCGTGAACAACCCCTGTTTCCCAAATCTGTCTTTGGCGCGGAAGGCGTTAGGTTGCCTTCTCGGCTTGCCGCTCAGGAGAAGATTCCTCAATAAGGGCCGATTCCGTTTGACGGAGACCGGCCATATACAGGCGGTAGTTTATGCTAGTATCGGGATGGGAAAAGAAAAATATACTTAGCTAAGGATACCTATGGGCTTCTTCGAGCTTTGTCCGCCGAACACTGCACTGTGAGTGAACCTCGGCCAACGACGGCACGATGACGTGTTATAGTCGCCCACACCTAGCCTAGGTTTACTTTCCTTCCCAGTACAGTTTCTAGATCTCTTGAATCGGCCCGCCCGCAAGTTGCCCCAAGATCGCGCTCAGGTTGTCGTGCATGCGGGAGGTATTAAATAGGAAATGGAGTCCGGGGATCGGTAAAGCGGTGCTACGGTGGGCAAGATTGGGGGTTTACTAGGGGTATGTGTGGGGTTATAACTAAGTATGCACGGAATAGAGTCCGGGGGCCACAACTGAGCAAATGAGCGTAAATCACCACTACCTATTGGGCGCTCGTGACCAATACTAACGCAGTCCACTCACTGCACCCCTTGATCTTATAGTAGGGCATAATAAGTGATTTCAGTGAGCTTTTAGTCCGAGAAGTATATTCCAAAAACATTGAACGCAGACGTTGGTAATTGGTTCCATCGTCTGTTTGCGGGGTTGAAGTTATTCCCAGTTACCCACTAAGTATAGACTGCCGAGATATACTATAATATCTCCTTTGCTATTGGCTACCTGTGTGCACATAAGCATTTGTGAAACAGTCGTTGTAGTCCTCCCGTTGTCAAGTCATACCAGTAAAAGCCTAGCAACTAATAAGACTGAACAATAGCGGAACGATATCATTGGCTACTGTTTTTGCTCATGTAGAAGATCTTCCGGGATAATTAAGGTCACTCGTCTGTCTCGATTTTTCACATGTGTCCGTGCCAGACTCGGTCTCCGGCTCGGTTAAACAACCCTTGGCGATTCCACGGTGAGGTTGACGCAAGTACGGTGAATATTATAGGCAACTCCAGAAGTTTTATTAATCATTCTACAGTCTCCCTCGCTCCCAAGTGCAGAAAGGAAGAAAAAATGTCTGTGACCGGTCTTACTTCGCTTAGATTTGTGGCCTGCGGCGCCAGCAAGGCAGATCTCGCTCCCGTCCTGCTTCCACCTAGTAGTTAACGCATATGCGCTCAAAAGCACTAATGCCGCTAGTACACGGCCTCTTTCAGAAGCCGAGGTGTCATTGTCTATACACATGGAACTTCATGTGAGATCAAGCAGTTCGCTAGATTATGATATACTATTGTACCGTAGTGATTTGGTGTTGCCGCCACCGAGCCAAAGCACAAGGCCATGTAGAAAGGTATCGAGAACGCTCATGCATCCGGGGGCATCAGCGGTTATGACCTGAACCTGGGTTACCATGTGCCCAGAATATCATAAAGATTCTACAGATGAACGCGGACGATAGTGGCCTCCAGTGCAGTCCAAGAAATCTAAGCTAGTCGGATTAAATCACTCACTAACAAGCGTTGCCAACTACTCATAACTACCAGAAACACATTTTCTCGTAGTACGATAAATATATAAAGATGAATTATAGATCTGAAAAACGAGGGCTTAATCATCCTTGTTAGATTCCCTAAGAGGATGTGTGAACAGTATCTTGGAAGCTATCCGCGGCCCCTAACTCTACAAAGACTTATCAGCTCTAGATGCTACCCCTGGGAAATGGGCCCTGCGGCTCTTATGGAGTTTGGTTCTAAGGCCGCAAGTTTCATGGGTGACTGCTAACGACGGCCATGCGATGTGGAGGCGGGAGTGGAAACATTCTCATGTTGTCGGCCCTATTCACCTTGCGTGTTGCTGTTGCGCTGCGCAATCATATTACTAAGTAACTAAGTAAGTACCTAGGTAATCAGCATGTAGATGACGTTCCCTGGTTTTAAGAGAGGTGTTTGAGCCTTTCCTTTTGCCTGTCTTCTTTCCGCATGACCTGGGACAGAAAACAAATCTTTAGACCCCTTATTGATCGTTACTTGTTGCCTGTTGCAGTGCAATCTTACATGGTCTAGTGTGCAATGGTGATTGTTATTTAAGACTTTTGAAATTTCAAAATTTGTTTATCATAAAAATGTTGAAATTGCAAAAATATATTTAGCATATTTTTATAAATATAAAGATGCACAGGCTATATAACGTTTTATAAAATAATATAAAATATTTTTAGTTTTATAATAACAAAAAAACTTCTAGCTATTTGAGTATCTGCTCACTCGAATTGCTTCTCAACCACACTGCTAAGGTCTGTCTGCGGCATAACATATGGATGTATTGTTTTTCGGATCATCGTCCGCTGTTCAAACGCATAAGCCAGCCCAATGATCTTCGCGTCATCGAACTTCGCTCCCAAGAAGCTGAGGCCGAATCTAGATCTGCAGTCAATACATGGTCAAGCCAGTACACAGCCCCAGCAACTTACGGAATATTAGGAGCCGCCGATACTAATCCATCGGCGTCGGATACGATAGGCTGGCTAGGTGGCATGGCACCGATTGGAACGGAAACAATAGGCGCACCGACAACCGCAGCCCAGTCCCACGAGAAATGTGATGGTAGAATAACAGCATCGAGGTCGTACCGCTTGATCGCTCCTAGTAAACCTCCTTCGTCACCATAGTATAGGCCTTGCTGGTAAGCACGCCAGAAAGCATACTCCGTGTTGTTCCAGTTTTCTAACGCTGCATCCCAGAGTTCCGTGGATTTGCCCGGATATCCCTCCAGCGGGCTTGCTTGAGTCCACCGGCGCAAGTCGACCAAGTTTGTAATGTTATATGGGTTGTATACCAACTGGCTAAGATACTTCTCCACATTGACAACGAAATCAGCTCCCATGATTTGAGCGCTCAATGAATTCTCGTTGATAAAGTCATGTGCTGCGGGAAAGTCGGTATTTTCGATAATATGAGCACCAGCTGAACGCAGAACATTCAAGGTTTTGTCAAAAGCCTCGACCATTGACACTGTGCTGTCATCTACCATGAGTGAAATCACGTTGCGAGGCACACCCAATCGAGCACCAGCAAGAGCTGAAAGCCTACAAGCGCCAACAAAATCTAAATCAGCCTGAATCGGAATAGCAGAAGTATAATTATCGAGGGGGTCAACACCAGTGATGCTTTGTAGAAGATAAGCGGAATCTTTGACAGTTTTCGTCATCGGGCCAACAGTATCCATATGCTCACTGATAGGGATTACTAAATGGCGCGATGTCAGTCCTACGGCTATGGAAGGTTAGTGACAGATATATTTTATAGTGAGAATCGTAAATACTTGGCTTCATTCCAACAATATTGTTGTAACTGGCGGGATCTATGATAGAACCAGCAGTTTCTCCGCCCAAGCAGATTGTCGCTAATCCTAACCTTGGCAAATCAACCCTCGTTCAATACTAGATAGGTTGCTTTAACTTACGTAGCTGCCACTGCACTGCCGCTTGAACTACCCGAGGGATCCTGGTGAGGATAAAAGGGCCCGTAGGTTTGTCCACCATAGGCTGACCAGCCGTTACTGGAATTGAGCGACATTCGAAAGTTGCCCCATTCACTGGGATTTGTTTTCCCTAGAATTATGGCCCCCGCCTCTCGAAGCTTCTTGGCCAAAGTTGAATCTGTAGGGACCTTAGCTCCCACGAGTGCGTAGGACCCAGCCGTGTTATTCATGCTATCATTTGTAGCAATCTAAATCGGGAGCTTTTGTTATCTCAAATTCAGATAGGCAGAGAGACAGGGAGAGGGGGGAGCGAAGGACGAAAAGAATTAGCTCAAGAAATCCAAATACTTCGAGTCTGGCGTGCTTGCGATAGAAGATAAACTTCTATTGAAGATCGCGATCATCTTTCAGGCTATATTATAGCGACGTACTGTGTCTTTGATCAAGATAGGAATTCCATGCAAAGGACTGGTACGTTAGCGAAGAATGTCATGTGTTGATGCTGGATGTACTTACCCACGAACCGCACCCCTTGAACGCTCGTTATCGAGCACAGAGGCAATGGACAAGGCATCGGGGTTGACTTCAGTCACTGCACTCAAAGCATCGTTGACTTCATTGATTCTAGCCACATAGGCCTATTGTATGGCATCCGTGTTAGGGTTGTGGCTCATCCGAAGGTGCCCAGGTGACTTGCCTTGACCAAATCAACGCTAGTGAACTTTTTGCATTCAAGACCTAGGGAAAGTGTGTCGATATCGGCTTCGTACAAATTCGGAGGCGGTTCAGTTTCAATCACGTTGGTGAGGAGGTGTTGACTTGTTGGGAAGTACGCGCCGTTTCCGCATTTCTGGTCGAAGTATAAGCCCGATCCGGCACCACCTTTGAGCAAAGAGATGAACAGGATTCTAAAGATCATATTTATCCAAGTAATCTGTTCGGTCTCAAGGATATGAAATGGCCAGTTCGGTACAATCCTGTGGCCCTAATGATGGGAAGTGGTAACTGCATAGGGGACCGAAACTGAGAGCTAAAATGGGGGTGGGGGTGTGACTACACATGAAACCGGGTAGGGAAACCCTGCACATATCTAAAATACAGTGGTTATCCTAGTCCGAGTATGCGATTCCGGCAGCGATTCGATATGTAGTTCAAGGAATACATATGTACATACACCTATTTTAGTGGGGTTTGTGCCTGGGCATCCACAGTACCTGCAGCCCCATTGTCCTAGGTCCCATTGACTTAGCTCATTGACCTAGCCTAGTCTATTGTTCCTGCTTCAATGGATCCACAAGCATACTAGGTAGCTTGTTATGGTTTACGAGTTGAATTTATAAACCCAGGAGCTTAACCTGTCTACAAAGTATTATCTTAGGTGGTCGCGGTTGTGATCAGGATAGCACCTTTCTTCCAAAACACTTATCTGAAGAGGACGCCATGTCGGTCCACGAGACCCACACGATCAGGACTCGACGACATCGACAGAAAGAGAATCCTCCTCAACCTCCGGAATGAACACGCCAGCTACCACCGTATCGGTATCAACCAATATATTAGCTTCCCTTGCAGCTCTAAGGAGCGGTATAGCTGCTCTCACACAGACGCCTACAGCTGCACCTCGGGCCATGCCGACAGGTCCGCTACCCGTCACAGCACTGAGTCCCAATGCATGGAGAGAAAGATATCCCGCAATTGGCCAGTTCGCCATGACTGAGTATCAGGAGGCCGTTGCCGCCGGCCCCCATGGTCTCTTCTACTTCAAACTAGTCAGAGACCACCCCGCCAAACCTTGGTCTGAGGCCCGCCCGCTCCCGCAGGCAGAGCGGCTAACTAATGTATCTGTGTCCGGCATAACAATATGTTTACAGTTTCCATAAATCTCGAAAGGATGGCTCTTGTTTCGTGATGCAAACCACTTCCCCTGTACCAGGATACCGTGTCAGCGGCACGCCGGCTGTTGTCATGACGTCCTCAATTCCGCATTCTACAGATAAATGGAGCTTAATTGTTCCTTGTCAGACAGTTGGCTTACTACATACATCGAGGATCTCTCAATCTTATAACAGAGAGACCTGGGGCCAAGTAAACCACGTCGCCAAAGATCTTGGTATCATATCGTCCGTCTCTGTCGCCGTTGTGCCCCTCGAAACCTACTATATGGGAACACCAGAATCCCCGTCAAATATGGTAGCAGTCTACGTTGCAAGCGCTCGACTGCACGTACTTGAGGAAGAAATTGGACGGGACGGCTGGAAGGCGAAAACTTCAACCAGGATTAAACATCCAGGCGAGGTGACTGGCAATCCCGCGCTCATTATGTATTACTCCCAACATTACGGCAGAAAGCAGTTGGTTTTCCACTTTGTCCGAACGAGCTCAATGCCCGACGAGTGGCACATGATTGCACGCATTGCATTTCCATCGACTCTTCCGGCTATATCCTGCATATTTTTCGCCGGAGATCAAGGCGCCTATGGACTAAGAGACTTCAGAGCCGTTGTCCAGTGTGGAGGACAACTCTACCAGATCGCAACACTGGAAAGCGCCAGGCCGTGGTCTGCATCCCAACTTCGAGCGATTGTTGGGCCCGGCCCGTCCGAATAGATCAGTGCTGTCTCAAGGCTCCAGAGACTTATATCTTGACCCGATTCTGAGGTAAACCTCGATTCTATCGCCGACGTCGTTACCGAGTGATTGTGACTCTAGGAAATCCCAGTGCTTGACGTCTTCTGCCCGTTAGCTGTACGGTTGTGTACTCTGTGTGGGAAGTAACCACAGCTGAAAAGCAAAATACACTGCGTCCGCAGCAAATTATTTCAAAGGGAAACGGAGCATCCTGCGAGAAGACGATATACCGAGCTGAAGGTATTGTAATCTCTTTTGAACTTCACCCAATCTATCGATAACTTTAGATAGTAAACTCACATAATTATAGGTGAATCACCTTAAGTGAAGCAGCCTCGCACTGTAAATTAAAACTACAAGCCTCTTAATTCTTACTATAATCTTAATAAATACCCCCTATCCGACCGAAACCACCTTCTCTCTCCCCCTCTCTCTATTCCTCCTCAGTCTTATTAACCTTATACTTCTTGCCCAGCGCGCGATTCAGATACGTAGCCTGGACCTCCTCCTTCGAGACCCAATTCACAGGGACCTCCAGCCCCAACTCCCCCTTCGCATCCAGGTCTTCGAGGATGGGCTTGATGTCGTCGGCAAGCTCCAGCCTCGTCGGGTTGGGGAACCAGCTGGCGAAGTGGATCTGCGCGAGCATGATGCGGATGTCCTGCGTCTTGTTCGGCATCCCGGCGTGCCAGATGGTGAAGTCCCGGATCGCGAAACTGCCCTTCCGCAGCGTCGGCTGCACGGGCGGGCCCGCGACTTCGATCTGTTGTGCGAGAAGCTCAGGCGCGATATGCCCCGTCGCGCGCTGACCTTTTTGACCCCCCTCGCGTGCGATGGTCCGGTTGTGTGTGCCCAGCCATGTCTCCGTGGACCCGTTCTCAGGGTTCATGCCGATTAACGGCACGTTGGTGACGAGCGCGAAACATTTTGGTGGATGTGGGAATTCCACGTCGTTGTGCACGGGTTGTCGCTCGTTCTCGGTCCCTGGTAGTGGCGGCAGCGCGGCGTTGCCCGATGCGAATGTCCACTTCGGTCTTGGACCGAGAACTGCAGATGTGATCTGAGTTGCTATGGGATCTGCATATCAGGGTTAGAAGGAGTTCGAGTCGGCGGTAGTAGTAAAGATGGGGTATGGGTTAGACGCAACTGCAAAAGATTGAAGGGTGGAAGTACTCCGCCCACGGGGGAGAATCCTGTTGAAGGTTCCCCTTGTTGTAGTTGAAGGGGCCGTCTTCGCCTCGCGACTGTAGGATGAGCGAGTCTTGGATCATCTTGGCGTTAAGGTGGTCTAGGTCCTCGTGCGGGATGGCATCTTCGACCACCACTATGCCGTCGCGGGCCAGGGCTTCTACTGCTACTTTCACATTCTCTTCATTGAGGCGCTTGTTCTTGAGCTCTTCGGGTGAGGGCCGAATGGCTGTGGGTTGTCTGGGTAGCTGGGACACCGCCATGTTTCCGATGTGGGTGAACTCCTCGTTTAGCAGCTAAGTGTAATCGTCTACAGTGAGCGGCCGAACTGTTTGATAGGTCATGCAGGGTTCAAGTACTAGAACGCATAGAGTCATGAAGTCGGGATTTACATGATAGACACGCTTCGTGACTGTATATATGCTCCCGACTATCAATTCCATGATGAGGATATCGGCTCTTCATCATAGCAGTTTCACTCAAATATTTCGGTACCCTATTCTGGAAGCCCATCCCATTGATTACCAAATTCTCCGAAGGTGTTGCTGTTACCTAGTACTTAGATACACATTTGTGTCACCCAAGTCCACCCCGGATTCATTTTTGTCTTACATCTCAGGGTTATCGAACAGTTGTAAGACTGGAGCATCTCGAATTACTAAAAGTCGATATATGTGTCTGATATCCCTTCTGCCAACAGCTGTCTAACAGCTGGACACAGTTAATTCCTAACTCTCAATGCTTGTTCCGCAGCTGTCGAGCCTCTACCACAGCTGCATATCGTTAAGCGCAACTAGATACCTAAGTACTTACATAGCAGGGGGAGGGGGGTGTTTGGTGACGGTCACCGGGACGATTTCCAAATTCCGGGATTATTTTTTTAGGGCAAAACGGTCTCAGAAATTTAGGACAGTCACAGTAACTATTTTCTACTGCACATTGTCCTCTTTAGTATAATTATATTAGTATGCATATAATTTTTGTATGCTGCAACCCTTTTAAAGCAATAAGACCGTGCCAAGTACTAAAATAGTCTTGCTAAATTATGCTCTCTAATTTGAAATAGTCCTCTACATGATCCCTAACAGCCAACATGATCTTGTACAGCCAAAGTGATCCTATACAGCCTATACAGCCTATACAGCCTATACAGCCCATACAAGGCCATACAAGGCCATACAATCCATACAATCCATACAAGCCATACAAGCCATACAAGGCCATACAAACCATACAAGCCATACAAGGCCATACAAGGCCATACAAGGCCATACAAGGCCATACAGGCCATACAAGCCGTACAAGCCGTACAGGCCATACAGCGTGTTCTTGCCTCTACACATGCCTCTTGCACTCGCACTTACACTCGCACTTACACTGGCCCTCGCACCTGCCCTCGCACCCTCACAAGGCCATATAATGCCCAATTAGACCAGCACTTTCGCAATTACTATAGATTCCATGCC
>Ga0247782_1000257_pt1 | contig 55281 bp, 43 predicted proteins | sample UWRJL019104C5_FD_179928 | JGI IMG/M metagenome (GOLD analysis project Ga0247782, IMG submission 179928) | Plant litter microbial communities from Arlington Agricultural Research Station in Wisconsin, United States - UWRJ-L019-104C-5 | ecosystem: Environmental > Terrestrial > Plant litter >...
ATTCTAAAGGTTGCTATATTTCCTATACAAAATAGGTTAGAGACAGAGAAAATGTGGGGACTTCTGACGCATTAGGTTTAGAGTCGTCTCCCGATAGTAGAACATCGTTTCCCCCAAACCGGGGCGGGACGGACGCATCGGGCGATCTTGCATTGTGGTTTAAATTTTTTTTTACACAGCCTTCCTGGGGTCCAAAAAGGTGGAGCTGGCTTTTTGTTTTCACGAATTTCTCTCCCTCGCCAGAACGTGGGCGCTCTGTTGGGTCGGAGGGGGCGCAGCAGCAAGTGTCGTAGCACCTTCGGTTCAAATTATTCACCGCTTTTGTTTCTTTTCGGCTATTTTGCGTATCATTTGTCCTCCCGAGTCAGTACGAGAGAGAATTCATCAAGAGGTTGAGTCAGACAAAGAAAAATATACCAGATTTGGGTAGGTATAGGAACCAGAAAGTTCGGGTTGGCCTCTGTCTCTCACCCTCTCAAATATGTAGGTACTTTCTTGGCATTTCGTTCACTACCGCCGGAAACTGCTGCCCCTGTAACCTAGGTTAGGTATTTGCAGCGATGATAACTGGGATAATTCTCGTAAAGGTGATTCTATCGTCGTTCCTCACGAAGTCGCCGGACGAAGCGTCGGAGGACTTAATCTTTACGTCAAGTGGCTTTTCACGTCAAAGTACATGGTGAGACGGGTGAAGAAGAAAAGAGCAACACATCACTGGTGGATATACGTAGACAATTTAGATACCCTACAACAGTGTAGCTACTACCCAGGGTAATTCTACATATGTACATACATGTGATCCAGATACACGTACATATCTCCGATTGATGTTCTGCAGGTGATATGCTATGTGGTAACCGTACCGGGTAGGTGCATTCAAAGCTTTGTAGCTCAAAGGGTAGCTTCGCTTATCTCTTATCTGGAGTGACCAGACCCTGCAAAAAAGTTAAGGCCTCCAGGCCTTTTGGGTCTTGATTACACATCGATAAAGTAGAATCTATCTATCGCCAAAAGAGATAATAAACATATACTTGGTCTATCTAGCGACTCAGACTCTCCTGCCTAAGAAACGTTAACCTCGACAACATTGCACGTCCGCTGTATCAGAAACCCCACGCAAAGCCTGCGTTAAGGACAGCTAGCCAGCATCCTAAAACGCCTAACCGAGGCGACAACAACATCAACAACATCAACAACATCAACAACAACAACAATGGCGTCTACGACCACGATACCACCTCCCTCCTCCTCCTCACAGTCCCAGCCTCAACTACAAACGCAAACAAAAACACAAGCGCCGTCACTCGACAAATACAACAACACCAACCCCCTCATCCACAATGTCGCACTCGGCGTTACTCCCCTAGCGCTACTCGCGCTATGTCTCCCCCCGCGACGGATGGACCTCCGCACCGTGATGCTGGGCGGCGTAGCCCTTTGGGGCACGAACCAGCTGACGCGCGACTACAGCGGGCAGTCGTTCACGGAGCGGTTTTCCGCGCGCGCGGCGACGATGACCGGCGTGGAGCTTCCTTCCGAGAAGGCCAAGCAAATCTCGGCACAGCTGCGCGAGGACAAGGAGAGGAGGGCCAGGGTCGCGGCGCTGAGGGATGAGCTCGTGAGATCGGGCAGGTTTGGGGAGATACGAGTTGGTGAGGATGGAGTAGAGAGGTGGACGGATGAGCAGAAGAGGTTGTTTAGGGAGGCTTATGAAAGGGTGAGGAGGGAGGAGCAAGAGGGGAAGGGACAGGGTTTAGGGGCAACGACGAATATTGGGGGGAAGGAGGAAAAGAAGAATGTGTTGGAGAAGATCTGGATGGGCGATGCGGAACCCGATTGGAAGGAAAAACGCGATGAGAGAGAGAAAGAGGCACTACAGGAAGGTGGCGTCGGATACTGGGGCCTCATCACGGAGCAGATTGCTGAGGTCTGGAGTGGTGGTGCGAAAAAGGATGAGAGAAAATCTAATGAGGATGTGAAGAAGTCGTGAGAACCTTGCGCTCTACCGAGTGCGTTAGCACAGCCGAATTAAACCGTACATATAATGTATACTGCATATGTATAATCTGCATCAAAAGGAGTATAAAGGGTCTGGTGTCGACTTAACATCACTTTAAGAATAACACCCAATCGTGAGAATTCCATATTTTGAATATCGAACAAAAACAGTCGTGATTCATCGGAGACCTAAGATACATCATGTTCGTAGTCGCTCGGTTGAAATAACTATGTGAGACGCTAAAGGTATTGCATTGATCGTGATCCTCATATGGCCATGGCTGACAGAAGAAGGCAAAACTACCTGCCTCCTTTTTTTAAACCCGCACTCCGAAAACGCCAGACCAGCACCTAAGTATACGATAGGAGAGCATTCTTTAAACTGGCAAACCAAGCCCTAGGAGCATACCATAGCTTCGAGTCCCAGCAAGAGAAGTAAATGCAAGTCGTCGCAGTGTCAAATCATTGGCTGTTGCTGGATATACCCGTCTTCCTCTTGGCAGCTTTCTTGTCGGTCTTTGTGATCTGTTTCTCGCGTCCCTGAAGCTTGCGTCCTGTCAGAACTTTGCCGCGCTTGTTCTTTATTCTCGCGTTTTCCTTTAATTTTCGCTTTTTCTTCTTCTCCACTGTGAGATATATTCGTCAGCCTCTACCCTAAACCCTGACCCGAGTGGTTCCGGGTTCTGTGAATGAACGGGGCAAAGTATGAGAGAGCACATACGTCGCATTTGGGTCTTCTTCTCCAGCAAGGCAATCCATTTGTCGAGTTCTTTTTGCACTTCATCCGCCTTTTCTGAAGAACCCTCGGGAATGTCCATCTGCTTCTTGATAAGCGCCCTCTGTCTCTCGATCAGCCTGATCCGTCTTCGTTCTGCTCGATTGAGCCCGCTCGGGGGTCTCTGCTTGTTGGAGCCATCTTTCTTCGCTTCCTCTTTGGATGCAACTGGTATGGAGTCGAGGTCTACAGGAGTCGGGTTTGTGTCGATAACGAAAAGCGCGGCGCCTCCATCGGCAGTGGCTGTGTCGGCATTGGCGCTGGCCCCATTTTGCGACTCCTCCCCTTGCTTCTTGGACTTTTTAGATGACTTCTCCTTCTTGGACTTCTTTTCTACTTTGGGATCTTCTACTTGTGGCTCTGCGGAATCTACCATTGGCATGTCCACCGACTGTAACTGCAAACAGATTAGAATTGGTCCTGGGTTGTCTTCGGCGCAGCGATGGAGGAAATTGGGTAGGCTACTCAATACTTTTACATGGACCGATACACCGTCGGCCGTCCCCTCATCTGACGAAGAATCGCTAGTATCACTAGGCGTTGGCGTACGCTTATGCTTTTCCTTTTTCTCTTTCCTTTTCTTCATCACCTTGTCATCGGATACCTTCTTCTCCCGTGAGCGGGTCTTGTCCTTCTTCCTCGCCTTCTCTTTCGCCATTGTGTATGATGCAGATCGCTCAGAGACAGCCCTAAGTATTGAGGTGTACGGCAAGGACAGATAGAAGGCATGCAATTGAAATAAACCAATCCCGGCTACTATGCGCGGCTCAATTAGAGAATGTACAGACAGGTTCAAGGGACCAAACATTCTTTTTCCCCGTCCGATTTGTCTTATCGGAACTTTTTGGCCCCACACTAGCTCCTAGCTCTCGTCCCCATTGCTTCCCCCAGCGCATTGGATCAAGACCTCGAATAACTAAAAGACTTACAAAGGTTAGAAGACAAATACAAAGTGCTATGAATAAATCTGCAGACATCTGCTCTCACTCCTAACTGAGCAGCACCTCGCAGGAAAGCACCTGTGCTGAGTTAACCGGCTGATTTCTGTGAATAAAATGGTATCCTCGATTCTGAGCCAATAAACATCATATCACGTATTAAGGCCGAGAGTATACTAAAGTAGGTAGTGCAAACGTTAGGAGATCTGATGTGTTCTGGTAGCCGGTGTAGGCAATATATCACAGAACTATTGACTACCTCTTAGTTCCTATATTTTCATCTCGTCGAATGTTTACGTCGTATTTCCAAATGCTCTTCTACTAGGTCACTGTTGAGAATCATGCTTCTCCTCACTATACAGCTGCAGATATGTTGCTTGCAGGCGCATCTTCAAGTGCTCAGCTGCACTGAGGACTTTGCGTTCCGCGTATGGGTTTCCGACATTAGACGTGGCCAGCCCGCCTTGGAAATTATGAACACGCTCACTTGGCACGGCTGTCAGCGGGGTATCGTCCGCAGGGTGGCAAAAGTAGACTATAGAGTAGCGCGGGTCTGTTGTTGTTTCGCCCTCTACAGGTTTCGCAGCGTGACTGTTATCATTTGTTGTGGAACTAGCAAATGTTACCCGGTGAACTGTGCTGCGAAGCAGTCCATTCGTCCAATACGAGAGGAGGTCACCGATGTTTACGAGGATCGGTGGCGACGGATCCTCTTCTGTGCCGGGTGGACACACTGGGACGGGGGTCCAAGTATTCTTCGGCGTGAGTATCTCTAGTCCAGCTTGTCCCTTGAGGCGGAATAGGAGCGTTACAGAGCCATAATCGGAGTGTGCGCCTGCTCTCACATCGGCATCTTGTGCTGATGGTGTTGCGCTGGGCGGTGGGTAGTGCAGAAACCGCAAAATAGATCCAGAGACCTTCTCTGGAGAATGGGCTCGGGTGAAGAAATCGGGCGGGTTGACTCCCAGCCCGATACCGAAAAGCAGCAATAGTTTGCGGCAAAGCTCATGGCATGATTCGCGGAACGCGGCCAACTCGGCTTCATGCGGTTTGATGCTTTCTGGCACAGGCTGGGTTGCCTTGCCACCGATAAACGCCCCAAAGTTAAAGCCCCTGGTCATGATGTTACGTTAGCGTTCCGCATTCAAAATGGTGCGCGCCCGCATATCTGCCTTGAGGAGAGCCTACTCTTTGAAGTCCCCTACCTAGAGTTTATCTGTTAGATTATCTTATGGTAAGACGGTTAGTTAAGGGTTAAAGGGACGTACTCGCTGCGTCTTTGGGTCGAGAGTTTCAGTATGCATCCCGGACCAGCCCTGATTGTTTTTCTCTATTTTGCATCGCTGTTTGTCTTCCAAAGAAGATTGAAAAAGGGTTCTTGACTAATTGTCATCGTGGCTAAGTTAGTTACGGAAGATAGGAAATCAGTACTTGGGCAGTGCTCGATGGTAATCTCCAACCGGAGTGTCCCTGGGAAATACGGATGATCGCAATCACGTACGATGTTGAACGCTTGTTCGACTTGCGCGAGGGATATATCTTGGCTAGTGTTCCTGATGTAGACGAAACCGTACTCGGCTGCTGCGTCTACCAGCTCTTTGGCTACGCGAGCTTGACCTTCTTGATGCCCGGAGATATCAATGATTGGAATAGGGGCTGCCTTAGCCATGGCTCGAGTCTTAATCAGCGAATACCTATAGGTGGTTCAATTTGCGTAATATTTCTCGAGCCAGCCAAAGCTTCAGGGTTTGATGATGCGTAAGGTTCTGCAACACAAATAATAAGATTTAGAGAGGCAGAATAACTTGAAGCTCCAATACTACACATGTACCTATCTATCTAGGTACCTTATCTAACGTTCTGAACTTATTTAAGATGAAAGGGTTTTATCTAGCCTAACTTTCTGGCGCTGGCCCAAACCGACAAGGCAACATGGGACTTGATAATGAAATAAATGCTATTTTGCTACAGCTGTAGTATACATCTGTCTTGAACCGATGACCAAGATAATCACATCAAAATTGCTTATGACAAGTAGGAACCTACATGCTCGGTATTAGTTCTGGCTCTTGGCCGAATCTCGCGCAAAGCTCAACTTTGCATGTACCTATGTTGGTGTTTATAGCAGTGGTAGATACATACGAGTAGGTGCTTGCTTGCTTGCATGCATGCTGTACCTCTACGGGCGTAAAAGAGCATGAAGCTTTTATTATGGTGGGGCTTGTGTGACCTGTTTGGCTTTGGCCGGCCCTTTGTTGCTTGGCTTGAAATTTGGCGGGCAAAACAGGTACTTAGGTATTTATAGGTAATAACCAATAACTAAATACATAGGTGGTAGTACAGGGTCTAGTTCAAAGGTTGTCGCACCTCCCATAAGCTAGCTGTGAGGCTCAACATATTCCTTCCCTCAAACTCCCAACTTCGAGCCCGCCCGCCTTGTTAACGACACGCCCATCCTGCCATATTTCATGCGCTTTCGCAGACATACCCTCCTTGAACTTTTGTTTCTCTTCTTTCTTTTCCACCTTACCCAACCATACGACTAGAGCTTGAAGTCCCTAACCAGGCTCTACAATACCTCGTTTCATACCTACATCTTGAGGCCATCGTTACTTGGTCTATGGTCTGTTTTTGCAAAGTTGCAGTATTGCGACTATAACCACCTCTTTTTTTTTCTTTCATCCGCCTCAGAGTCTCTCTCTTTTTCCGGGTGAAGCTTCGACGACTCTAATCAACTTCTTGGAGTCTACACAATGCATGGTAAGTCTCGTAGCACTCTGCTACCCAGGCATTCCCTCGTCACAAATCCACAACTGGTCACTCGTCTGTCCCACCGTCCGTATCGATTCCGCCTGGCCGCGTCGAGCCCTCCCGATAACTACCCTGGCAAATTGCTCTATACAATGTGCATCGATCCGAACATCAAACGAAACACGATTTCCGTCGAGATACCTCCTCGCGCTTATCCCTTTAATAGGCAATATGGGAGCTGTGTGTGAGCGGTAGAAAGCTGCTGTCTAGGTCATGGCACCTTTTCGGCAGACTATTTGGTTCTCGTTGATGTTTCAAATCACATCAGACTTGGCCGTGGACACAAGAGGCAGGCGCAGTCAAGCGAAGCACGGTGTCCCTTATTCAAAGCTTACTATCCAGCTCGCGGTCATGTATTCAACCCCCGACGCTCGGAGCAAAGATACGTCAGCTATATTCGCACATCTATGTCCCAGGAGCAAACTTTAGACTGGGAATTACCCTTCCTTCGTTCACCTGACTCTTTACATTCGCACCGCAACTGGAGGACTGAACCCAGTCCAAAACACATGCTTTTTTTTTTTTTACTGATTGGGTGTTCTAGTTCCATTTGAAGATCATTGGATCAACGATCAGACATCGTAGGTGGCAGCCTGTGTGCTATTTTACCGGCTAAGACTGACCGAAATAGGACGGGTCCCATCTCGAACCTTGAAGACAGCACCATAGCCATTGATGCATCCTACTATCTTCAACTGTTTCTTGCCAATGCTCCCTATCAGGAGCCCCTGCTACCCGCCCTGGGTGGCCTGACTGGCATTCAGTCTCACATCGAAACCGACCTGGACTGTTGGAAGGCACATAAGGTCACGCCTTTCTTCATATTCAACGGACAGACTGTTGTGGGATCTGATGAGGTCGCCATCCAGCGAGGCATGAGAGCTATCGCAGGCACAGATGAAGCATGGAGCCTTTACTTTCAGAGCCAGGCCAACGAGGCTGTCTCTGCCTTCGGCGCGCATAAAGGTATGTACTGAAGCTGGTGCATCCTAGTATTAGAAAGCTCACCTTGTTTAGGAGCGTACCTCATCCAGAGCTTGTATCCACTCCTCCAGGGCATTTTGCACCGCCGTGGTTTATACTTCAAGGTTGCGCCTGTCAACGCTGCAGCACAAGTGAGTGTCGGCTAGACCGGGTGGCGTGCTCAGTGACTAACCGTGGAGAAGATTGCCTACTTTGATATGATCGATTCGGACCAAGTCTCCGCGATCATGGGCTCCCAAGAGCTTCTATTGTACCCAATTCAAGGTCTCGTCATCAAATTTATCGATTGGGAGGCCATGACCTTTACCGGTATACAGAAGAAGACCATTGTTAAGAACTTGGGTGTGGCGGAGTCCATGTTCATAGATGCGCTCCTCATGGCAGGAACTTCATTCCTACCGGAGTTTCCACCGCTTAAGGAGGTGACGATCATTCCCCGCCAGCCGCCCATGGTGCAGGATGCGGTGAATTTGCTACGGACCTCGGAAAAATCCGTCGAGACTGCCTGCAATTCTTTCAATGACATACTCAAACAGAGAGACCCTACTTGGCTGCAGAAATACCGGAGAGCTAGAATGAGTGTTGAGCACTTCATCTATATCGACGAGTCAGGCGAGATCAAAGTACACAAACATGATACTCTGACACACGACAACTGGGAATACCTTGGTTACCGGTTGCCAGAAGAGCTGTATCACTATCTGGACCGTGGCCTCATCGGGTCCCGTATCCTTAGTTGGATCTCGTTTGGCAAAATTGCTGTTTTCCCAACTCTCGACGGCGGTAGCCCGGCGGAGTATAGAAAATTGGTCACCGAGCAACTGGCGGAGCTGAGACAGCTTGCATTATATTTGGTCCTGCCCAGAATGAATAGAGGCATTCAATTCAAACCTATCAAAGTCCGAGTATGGTACGATGACAGATATTCGCATAAGATGGAATATCGCCCGCAAGATCCCCAGGCTCTGAAAGCTTTGCAACAAGCACACACCTGGGATGTCTCGAAGGCTAGTGTGGAGCAACACTTCCCCAACGCGAAGCAACGTACTATTCTATTTGAAGCTACAGCCCTGAAGAACCCCGAGTTTGCTAAGTCAACTCTCGCTAAAGCGAAGATTAGGAATATCGCCTCGGGTGACTTGATCGTATCTATTACTATTTGGCGGTACTTGCAGCTCCGTGGTTATGTCAATGAAGAGCATCTACTTACCCCTTGGGGGGAGGCCCTTTGTAAATCACTCGAAGCGTTGCAGCCGACTGCAACGAAGAATCCCACCGTACCCGGCCTATTCGAGGCAGTTCTTCTTGCTTACGAGCTTCTTCGATTCGATCTTCTGAACACTCGCAATCAACATCCGGAGTTAAATGGGCTCCCGATGAATGGCAACGACGACGACAAGGCAAGCTTGCTGCTTATTAGCCGCTGCGCTATAATGTTGAAGCTGCGCCACCAGGCTAATGGCTACACCGGCCCTCTAAGCAAGAACTTCCTCAACTTCCGTTCTCTAACATCGTCCGCCCGCGAGTCTTGCCGTGACCTGCTTGAAGCGATAGTGGCATCGTTATTTTTGTATGCGCAGGCGGAACGCGAACGAGACGATTATGCTGAAATTGGTCAAAGGTACGTTGACAGTGTCCTATTGCGCTTGGCTTTGTGATTGTAGGCTAACTATCTATAGTCTTCCGTTTTTGGCAGACACCGATGTTGCCCTTGGCATTGCTATCAAGACTTTCCTAGACGACATTCATCCAGACGAAACCGCGGAACAGAAGACAGCGAAGAAGATGGAATTTCCGGGCAAATTCGTGCCATATGCAACACATTTCTTTGAGGATTTAGATATCGCGTGCGAATTTTTCAACGCTCTGCACGCCGGCGTCCAGACACTCACTAGCGAGATTTCTGGAGCAGACAGAAGCGCGTGGGATAAAGCGGCTCGGTACCTTAAGCTCCGTCGATGAAGATTCCCTCAGAATGAGTGATGCGGCATGTGATTTGGACTACCATACTACCAATGAAGCGCAGAGTCGCACTTAAGCATACCTTAACACCCACTGAGTGAGTATTGGGTCATGAGATGGAAAGCCAAAGCTGGTTAATAGGGGTATCTGAGCCTCGAACAACATGGTCCTTGTGGCCAAACAACACCCGGTGGCGTGATAAGGCTTTCATGTTTACGCCATACCTCTTCCACGAAAACTATGTATTATGGGCTTAATGCGATAGTCACTGGGCAACAGGGGCTCTATGGTATATGCAAGGCGTTAGAGAAGGAAAAGCGATACGTACGGCTCTAACGTGATAATTTATTACCTCCCGGCCACAAGACACCGTCAATCCTCTGTATCTTAGTTAGCTATAGTGTATTTAGATAGGACACAGAGGCGGAACTTGCAGCCGGGATCTTCAGACACAGCACTAGATCTCATAGCTCAGGCTCGGAAATCACACGGTTGTCATGTCGAATAGGCATAGATACTAAAGAAGACGATGCCCGAACTGCTAGAAGACAGCTACCTATGTAGTTAACAAAGATATGTTGACTTCCCCGTACAAATTACTACCGCGGCCACCTAAGGTGCTAATTAAGCCCTTCATTGTAATATGGTTTTCTTCGAGACTAATCTTCCATAGTGCGAATACGATGTAAATCCCGACAGCATTTTGCCTCGGTTGCAGGAAAAAGGTTTATTCTACTGGATATCATAAAGACGGCACTATTAATACAACATTTCTTTACTCTCTCTATATGCCGAATTGCCTGGGATCCAACTCAGCAATATCAGCACTCGTGGCAGCGCCATCAAATATGAACTCGCTCATCAGCTTCCCCGTGGCCGGTCCGTTCTGGATGCCCCAGCACGTGTGGCCAGCAGCGACCCAGAGTCCCTCGATGGCGGTCGTTCCTACGAGAGGAGTGTTCTCCTGTCCCGAACGCATGTGTCGCGGCATGTAGCAGGCTTGCTTGGCGGTGACGGGAGCGGCCTTGAGGACTGCGCTCACAGTGCCGATGTAGGCGACTATGTCATCACACTGCGCCTCGTCGACTTCGACCAGGTCGGCCGTCTCGGGCAGCGGCACGGTGGGGTCCGTCTCTCCGCATGCATAAACCTCGCGACCCGGCCTGGCATAGATCTCCGGGTCCACGTTACCCTTGTGGACTCGACGCTGCCGATGTGGCGGGATCCAGCTCGCCGGCAGAGATATGTTGGTGAACACGGCATATGGTGTCACGTCGGCCTCGAAAACGACACTGTGGGCGCGAAGCCCGTCTACTCGGGTCTGGGGCAGCAGAGAACTAGTCCAGGGGCCTGCGGCTACCACGACATCAGTCACGCCAAGCATTGTCCGGGACGAGCTTGTTACTCGGTCAATATACTCGACAGTCTTGACAGCACCGCGACTCAGGCCTATTTTGGTCACCTTCGCATTGACTCGGATATCTACGCCGGCTGAGCGCGCGAGCTCCGCCATAGAGGTTGTGAACTGATACGGGTGCACCTGTGCTGTTTCAGTATATCCCTCTAGTCCCATCTCATCATACTCTTCTACGAGATCGCCATCGATCCAGTCTAAGTCTGCAGGAAGGACAGATTTGCCCAATAGAGTGGTCGCGGCTTCATTTTGTTTAGGTATTTTTTCCCATTTCTTCTCTTCTCTCTGCCACTTTGCCCGGTGTCCTTGGGTGTTGTTATTCGGCTCCGAGGCTGGTTTATCTTGGTCCACTGGGGGCATCGACATAGGCGTACCAGCAGAATCAGTACTGTCTCGTCGGTTCATCCGTTTCGCTTTGCTTGACGTAGACTTCCTCACTTTGGCTCCAGACTTTGCTCTAGACTTTGAGCGTTTACCCTTCACAGTAGCGGCAATTTGGCCACACTCTAGACGGCGGTAACCCCATCTTGCAGGGCCGTCGTGCTCAGCGGCTAATTCGGCGTGTAGACGATACGATAGAGGGACTATACACATGGGATAGGCCCACAGACCGAGCAGCCCGCCAGCCTTTCCCGAGGCACCTGCGGCAATAGACGTAGCTTCGACGAGGGTGATGTGGTGGATCAATGGGTTAAAGGATGCATGGCGAGTTAAATAGTAAGCTGTGGTTGTGCCGATAATACCGCCCCCTGTGAAGTCAAGTTCCCGTTAGTAGGTTTCAGTAGGGACTGAAGCACGTTGTACGTCAGATAATATTCAAGTACAGAACAATGAAGCTCCAATGCGACATGTGATATGCAAGATGTGACGGGGTCAAAAGATACGGGCTACAGCTATTGCATATTCGGCACAGGAGTTGGTAACATAACCAATAAAACCATACCTATGATCACGATATGTCGCGGTCGGGGGATACGGCTGTCCATCGTTTCGTTGACATGGCCGATCAATCGCCGCTTTACAATCCGGAGGCTGCGGTTGCAACGAAGTGTTTTGCGCTTGTTCGATGCTTACAAATTCGAATTCGGCAGCTGGAACATCCGGACAAAGAAAACAGAAGCTGTGTATGGGCGGTTCCAATTGCGACCAAGCTCGATCAAGCTGATCGGAGGCGGTAGTGATGCAATTTTTCCCTTGAGGGCAATATCGAGTCAAGTTGGATTATCGTCCCGAACTTGTGTGGATATCTTGGTTGTAGCTTGGATTAGCAATAGCATATTGGTGGTAGTAGTATAGCACGGTAGTGGCACGGTAGGTATTGGAAGTAGGTTAGTAGCTCTTTACTCTCGCTTATTATTAGGGAAGTGGAGGTGGAGGGCCGTTATTGCGACGATGAACAGAACCGCTGTTTCCCTAAGAAGGGCAGAATGTAACGGCGCTCATGCAGGAACGGCAATTTAGAAATTCTCTCAGTCGCTACTACCCAAGTGGTTAGGTCAGCAAATAGCACCTATCTAGAATTACTCAAGTAGGTAATTGAGACAAAGAGAAATGTTATTGTATTCAAGTTGTGGGCAACCGTGTCGAAGACTTGATGATTTCTAGAGTACCGGTAATCTAGGTAGTTGCGATATGCCTAGGCAGATTGCAAGCTGAGGTAAAGTTGGCGCGTACACCGAAGATCATATGTGATGGCTTTTTGTGATGGCACCTGTAGGGTGGTAGGTATGATGTAGGTATGTAGTTACATCGATATGCAATACTCCTATTAAAGCCGGGTTACAATATCGACTATATTACGAACGCAGACGCCAGCCGAGACAAGTCAAAAAGGATGTTCTGCCCTTTTGTATGTTACCGTGCAAACTTACGTAGCTGTTCTAAGCTCCTGCCCAAGGTAAAGATGTCGCTCCTATCGACTTACTAAGGCAATGCACATGCATATGATGATAAGTAGACTCGTGTCTGATGACAGGGTTTACCTTTACCATAAGCCCCCGTTTCTAGTGCTCAGTGTTGCACCAATACTAGACTAGCGTGGCTGCCTACCTGCTAAGGATGTTACTGGGCCACAGCTTCCAGCAGGTAGTAATGAGAAAGAACAATCGTCACTATACATCTGTAATGCTGCTTCCCTCATGTTCGTTTGTAAATGCTTGTCCGAGGCAGAGGTATGGTGTAGGTAGACCGAGGTGGGTTGGGTTGCACCGGCCTCCTATTCTATCGATTCCCGTCTTTCTCCTCACAGAGCAGTGCGTCCGGATAACATACTCCTTGTATCTCACTTGGACATGGTCATAGTAGACATAGGACCTGGTGGTAAGATGCCGGTTTTAAGATGTTTATTTATATAGTACGGGAAGTTGTAGGTAGGTAATATCTCGTCACATCTATCTCGGGTCACAGGATTGCCGAGGCGTGCCTTTATGTGTTCATATTGTTCTACCGGTAGTAAGTACAGTTACGGATACTGGAGCCAGGACTCCTATTTGACAACTGATTTGTCTACATCATCCCATGATTTGTCAAAGCTGCAGCTTAGTTTCTTGGGGTTCGTGTGGCCGCGCCGAGACCCTGCAGATAATCTGCCACAACGTGCAACAACAAGTTTCCTGCCTACCAAGTTACATAGCTGCTACACCCTGCTAACATAATACACACGCTATTCTCGCAACCAGCCTTGTCGAGCCCCGGTCTCTCATACCATCGCGCCGGCCTCTTTTTACTGTTTCTGACATCCCACCATGATCTTGACCGTCAATAGTAGCTATACGCCATCAACCCGCTTTATCATTGGTACCTACTCTGCCCCTACCTTCCCCATCCTTGCAATGTTCATCTTTCCGTCGCTACATGTACCCTTTTTTCATGCATGTCCCGGAAGAGAAGGCAGAACAGAGGGCGATGACCCAGAGATACTCATGTACAACAATATACAGATTGCCCACATACCATCAGACCCCTGCTGACTATTTTTGTCATTGAGGGAAAAAAAGATCGCATTTTCTTAAATACAACCAGGCTCGGCTTCGGAGCTCCCACCGCCTGTCATCATCGTCCACTACCCGTCATAAACCCCACCTATAATAAGAAGCTTGTCGCAGCATTTGCAAGCTCCTCATCTGTTTCTTTGACCTTCAAACCTCCCATTGCCTCTAACTCTACCGCTGTCATTAATTCTACAACATCGAAATCTACGTTTCAATCTAGATCTATAGTCACAATGGCCGCCGCTACCACTTTCTGGGACTTCACCCCCAAGGACAGTACGTAACTAGCTCGATTGACTTCCTCTGCGCTACGCAACTCGGCCATGACCCCGCCATCGCATTCCTTAAGAATGACCAGCTAACGTTTTGTCCCGTCGGTCAACAGAGAAGGGTGGTGATAAGCCTCTGTCCGAATACAAGGGCAAGGTCGTCCTCGCAGTTAACACTGCCTCCAAGTGCGGTTTCACTCCTCAGTTCGCTGGTCTCGAGAAACTGTAAGCTAATCCCGTCCCCTCCTCCGGTGTTCCGCTTACTTGCCACACAATTATGGTTTTGATTTTTCATCATGCGCTTCAATTGTCCAGCTCTCTTGCAATGCGTTCTTCATCTCGCTTCTCATGCTCGGTTCTGACCATAGTTGGTAGGTACAAGAGCATCACCGCCGAACACCCCGATGACTTCGTCATCCTCGGCTTCCCCTGCAACCAGTTTGGCAACCAGGATCCCGGCAGCAACGACGAGATCCAGGAGTTCTGCCAGGTCAACTACGGTGTAACATTCCCCGTCTTCGGCAAGGTTGAAGTGAACGGCGATAAGCCCGAGCCCGTCTGGGAGTGGCTGAAGAACGAGCAGCCCGGCCTCCTCGGCCTAAAGCGTGTCAAGTGGAACTTTGAGAAGTTCCTCATCGGCCGTGACGGTAAGGTCAAGGGCCGCTGGGCCTCGACCACCAAGCCCGAGAGTCTTGAGAAGCAGATCAAGGAACAACGTGAGTTTCATTTCCTCTCCCACATGAGACTTGTGTACTAGTCGAGCAGCCATTACTAACCTAGAAATCTTGCTTGTAGTCGCTGTCCCTAAGAAGGAGTAAGTCCTCGTGTCGAGACGCGTGTTCCAGAATGAGAGGATACAGTAGAAAGAGTTTCGATTTTTCTTATGACCAGAGAGTTTTAATGTTTACATTGACGATACCCCTAGGGTGGCCAAGATATAATCGCCCCAGGACAGATCTGAAGTTAAGGGCTGTTAACATGGCGGCATACGGTTAGCCACTTGTTTAGATCAATACCATTGTTTTGATTTCTATGGTACTCCAATCCCTTTCTCCCTTTGTGGATGTGTGAACCCGATGACTCCATATCAAGAAGGTAACATTCTTGACCATACGAGCCTCCTCTGGTGCCTTGAACAGGCGCGATGGTGCTTCTACCTCGTGTTCTAAAAATTGTAGCTATTATCTCGCGGAAGTGGTCGCATTACCATGATGCAGACTGTCGGGGATCTAGCTTCGGATATTATGTAATTGATAAGACCTTGCATCAAGGTGTCGTGTGATTCGTCCCCGTATCCTTAGCGAACATGGTACATACCGTATCTTTCCGCATTACCAGACGTCCAACCCCGATCTTTCGGTCCCCGATGGAATATATCTTATCCTTTTTGTCCGAAACCTCGGCCATAACGTGGCGCGCCGTACACCGGCAAGCCCGTTAATTCCGTTTACCTATGCATCCCTTTACGTCGTCTCAGCTGTTGCGCCCGTTCATCCAGACGGGAGAAGTCAGCGTCAGCGCACACAATATAGAAGGAAATAATAAGAATGTTGCAGATATATGGATGCTATATATCATAGAAAGACGAATTCCTCTGCGAGGCTGTCGAGTTGTATATGACTATGGCGGATTTAGGAGATCCCAGGCAACTCTCCCCTCGGTGTCCCCCTTGTTTCTAGCGAGTAGTCAATATATTCTTGTAGGCTTCGGCGGAGACTTATTATTCATTTCTCAACAAGTCGCTCGCCGGGCATACAGATACAAATAGTCTGGGGGATATCTCCGCGTACATCTAGTGTCCTCTTTCTACTTACTTGGGTCTCTGATACTGAATGGGAGAGTGGGGGATTCCTGTCCAGACCAACCCGTGAGAAAACAGTCCTGTAACGCAGACCGATGACTAGCATGGCACTGGCTTGCCCGGCACAAGCCCAAAAACTACCTAGCTCTGAGAATGAATCACGAAATGCTCGCCTCCGAGGGGTGCATGGATGAGGCTTAGATCAGTTTCTAGTATGTCGTGATTGTTATCTGGAGAAAAACATGCGCTAGACTTCTTTCTTGGCTTTTGACTATCCGTAAACGCCTCAAAATCTCGACAAGTGGCTCCCTCGCCTTACTTATTAACATGAACTGAATTATCGGGGCTAACAGGATACTTACAGGTCCTCTATCTCTGCATGAATATGCGGCATAGTTACTAAGGCGAAGCACGGATACTGGTTTTACACGACATCGCAAAGATCAACATGCAAGTCGCCCATTGCATCCGAAGCAACTCGTGCGGTGGATAAGCTATAGGTCACAGATACAAATTTTTGCACTAGTATTCCCTCAAACAATATACCCCTTTACTCAGGAAGACCGAATCTTTATCTAGGTTGCCATTTAGTTGCATAGATGAGCATACCCGGGACGGACTCGAAGTCATACCGCTCCTTGTATCACAGGATAGGATGTTAAAACTTCGACATCTTCGTGTTGTTACGAGGAGTCACTCTATGTGTCTACAAATGCCTATTACTTCAACGATAGCAGAGATATTGCTTCAATTGCTCGAGTATACTCCCTGTGTAAGACCTTGTGATGCTGCCTACTGCATCCGAGAGTAGGAGGTTGCTTTTTGCTATTTGCTTACAAGCTGAATAGTTGTAGTAAGTACTTCTAGATAGAGAATTCATTTAAGTATGTTATTTCTGCCCACCATATAATTTATATGTGTTTCCTGAAATTACTATACGGGCCGCAAAGTGTACCTCCGTGACTGGTAGGTAATTTGCAGTGGTGTTGGTGAGGGCAGGGCAATGGTGGTGAGGGCAGTGGTAAGGGTATGTTGGCGTTGGCGCTGCTATGTGAGGCTGCAGTTGTAAGGTATAACGCGTTGGCGATGGCGATTTATGGTGTTGAGTGTGTGCGTAAAATACCGCTATTATACCTGCTATAATTATAGTAGTGCAGCCTGCTGGGGCGCACTATATTTATGGTAGGCTATAGCAGTTTAATCCCTATAACTTCTAGATCCGGAGTTATGTAAGTAAAAAAAAGAGAATTACTGGCCCTGCACCTATCCTTTTACTGGCCCTGCACCTATCCTTTTACTGGCCCTGCACCCCTTTACCCGATTTGGCCGCCAAGACCTGGCAGACTCAGAAGTGGATCTAATACTTAACCTACCAAAATTACTAGCACTGTATATTAACATAGGCAACCACTTACTGACCTTGCTGTATAACACTTTGAGGCTATTTACACTTATGCTGGCGTTGCTCGAAGCTAAGAGAAGGTGCGCTATAACCCCCTCTGCAAAGAGTGGCTAGGGGACCTACCTACTAAGTATACTGCTTTAGCTTTTGAACTAAAAAGAGCTGCAAATGCATATAATTAGCTATTTTACAAGTAACATAACAACACTAAAAACAGCTTTTAACTGCAGTGTATATATAACTTTAAGTAGGCTGTTAAGAAGGGTGTTAGTAAAGAGAGGATATTAATACACAGTGCTAGTAATTTTGGCAAAAAAAGTATCAGATCCACTTCAGAGTCTGCCAGATCTTGGCGGCCAAATCGGGTAAAGGGGTGCAGGGCCAGTAATTCTCAAAAAAAAAACCACTACAAAAGCTGGTTATTGCTTATGCTAAGAAAATAAGAAGAATACTGCTCCAGCATTAGCTGCCAGTGTTAAGCAGTGGGGAGCAGAAATAAGTATGATTATAGTGGAGATAAGCTTTAGCAGTTTATGAAAGAGATCTCTTATGAAACAGGTTGCTTACCGAGATGGCTTATTCCCAAATATTAAGCCATAAGCAACAAATGAAACAACCTCTAAGGGACTTGCGTACAAGCAAAGTTTTCTTGTTAGCTTGCTTAAATACATAGGGTTAGAGGCCTGGCTATAGAAGGGGCGTCTACCCGAACATAAGTCGAGTGTTTGGCCATGTAAGGGGTTACAGTGCTATGTACTATGTCTCCTAAGGCAGACGTTAATATACTACTACTACTACTACTACCTCTCTCTGGTTGGGCTGATCTGAGCTGCCAGGGAAACCTACCGGAATGCCCATATTATTATTACGCTAGTCCCTCATTCTAGCCTCTGTTCTATACTGCATGCTTATTCGAAGGACTACGTCTCATTGAGACCCTTATCGGTCCATGTCGGCGCGGTTCTCACGCTACAGTATCCTCAAAAGTGTTTTAATCTCTTCGCTCTTCCAATTTTGTTTATTGGTGCTGCGAGTATCTAGTAGGAGATTGGCTCTGGGAACCTTGCCAGTTATAAGTATACATATCCTGAGTCTGCATGATTGGGTATTGAGGCGGGGTGGGTTACATTCTGAAGACGAATATTCATGGCAGAAAATAAATTGCAGCCTCTGACAGGACTGCGCGCTTATCGGGCCTCCCCAGCTTGAAGCTGAATATAATGTGTAGGTAATCAACCGCAGCTCAATCCTGTGGGGCGACCCGAACGAAGCCGACTTCACCAGGCCTGGAAACACCACTGCTTGTTTACCTCATAATTTCTCTACTATCGCTCACTATCGCTCTGTCCACAATGCCTCGCCGGTGGTTTCGAAGGGTCATAAATGGGAGCGGCAGTAAGAAGCGCGACGAGAGACAGCAAGCCAGCCAAGAATCCAAGCCGCAGACTACTTCCACCAACACCGACCAGCAAGATGAAGTGCCGCACAACAAACCCGAGCCGCCGCAGCCGTATGCTTCTCTTGTTGATCTGTGGAATGAAGCCATGGCCTCCTTGAATGAGTACGATAGACGAGAAATGGTCGAGCTCAATACTAAAATAGCCAGCGAGTCGACACACCCTCGGGATGTGGCCAGTGGCCTTCAGGAGCAACTAGACGAGATGTTCAAGGCACAGAATGCAGCCAGCAAGGCCGGCCATGTGATTGAAAGTTCCATGAGAATATTGAGAGCATTCCTTTCTGCTGGCGATGTCGCAGTTAGTTTTGATCCGGTGCATGCCGCTCTGCCATGGGCTGCTGTTCGATCTGTCCTTGTGGTATGTCTGTCCCTACACTGTATCTGGAAAGCGAACTGACCACTTTAGCTGGTGACCTCGCATTTCGAGTTGCGCAATCAAATTCTCACTGGAATAACGATGGTATCGTCACACATGGCACAATGCGATAGATACCACCAGTTGTATATGACACCAGAGCCCGTACTGCGACCCAAGGAAACAGTCTTGGCTCGATTGAAAACGTCGATCGCGGAGACGTATAACAAGTCGCAGATCTTCCTCAGCTTTGCCCTTCGACTACACAGAAGCAAGAGCAAGTCCATGACTGCTGCTTTCAACCTCGGTGACGTGGAGAGCCGGCTACGTGACCTTTCGCAATGTGGTGGGAGTCTGTTACAAGCCGCAGAAGATTGCGAAACTACCTGCAACTTCTCGAATCGCTCAGATGTCAAGCAACTTCTCGAACTCACGGCAAAGTTGAACAACACTATTCAGGGCCAGATGTAGGTTGCGTCGAAGTCTTGCGCGTAAGACCCCGACTAACTCTAGCGACAGTGACGCAATTCACCAGCTCAATCAGAGGACGGTGGACAAGATGTATGTCTCGAAACCGTTATCCGTGAGGTTGTCTCTAATTTTGTGGGCAGTGATCTTGTTCTAGCTCAGATCGATGAAAAAAAGCAGATGGAGGTGCTTGAATGGATCTCACCTGTGAAATATGGAAACCATCACGTGGCAGTCGAAGAGGCTCGAACTCCGGGGACAGGTGAGTGGTTACTGCGACACGAAAAGTTTCGCGAGTGGGAAGAACTTCACTCGTCAGCAGTACTATGGCTTCAAGGTTCTCGTAAGCACTGTTGTTGCCGTCGAATTGGTAATAGTATCTATGCCTGACACTTGTATAGCTGGTGTTGGGAAGACATTCCTTACCTCAAAAGTTATTGAACATACTCGGCGTCGGCTTCGATGTTCGGCAAATCCAGAAGGCTTTGCGTTTTTCTATTGTAATAGAAACGATGAAGAACGCCGGCAACCTCTTTCTGTTCTTCGAAGCTATGTTCGTCAATTGTCTACGACTCCGGAAAGACCCGAACGGATAAGAAAGCAACTTCAAGAGCAATGCAGCGAATTACGTCGAAACGGAGCAAATCTTGGGCTTAGTGATTGTAGTGAGCAGTTGCTTCAGTCGGTGGACCTCTATCCCAAAACAACCCTTGTGCTTGACGCCCTAGACGAGTGTGATCAATCCTCCCGCAGGCAGATTGTCAAAGCAATAGAGCTTTTGCTTGATTCTTCTAGTTTAGTTAAAATCTTTATTTCCAGCCGTCCCGATGGAGATATTCGAAACAGATTTTGCAACATACCAAGTATCGAAATTAGAGCAACTGACAATGAAGAGGATATAAAAAAGTTCGTCCGTACAGAAATGGCCGAGCATAGTAGTTGGAAAATGTTCTCACAAGATTTGCAAAGGGACGTTATCGAAGTGCTTTTCTCAAAAAGCCAAGGAATGTAAGTAATGCCAAAATGTTTGTTCAGGTCGTAGCAACTCTAATATTAAGAACAGGTTCCAGTGGGCATTCTTGCAAGTGAAGCAGTTATTGAACCTTGAATCAGAAGCTGCTATTCGAGATCGCCTAGGTAAACTTCCTGTCGGTCTAAAAGATACGTACGACGAAATATACAGGAACATCCAGAATCGCGATCCACATGATAGAAATCTTGCAGAGAATGCTTTTAAGCTGGTAGCCAGTGCCCGACAAGCCCTCGACAAAGAAGATCTTCTTCGGGGCATTCAATTCGATTCACAAACGGATTCTTTCCACGCCGCCATTACCGACTCCCAGCTACTGAACCTTTGCCATAATCTTCTTATCTTCGACTCCGAAACCCAGGTTTGGAGATTCTCCCATTTATCGGTTACAGAATATTTCGAGGAGAATCACTGGAGCCTTTTGGACGCTCACTGTCACACTGCGATTGTCAGCCTCAAACTTATTACGCTTTTCTATAAGACTTCCGTCCGTAGGTCCGGCCGGCAAGTCCCCTTCCTAGAGTATGCGCGGGATAATTGGTTTCATCATGTCCGAGTTCAAGAAGGACAGAAGCCGGATTCTCGTTTGGCAACAGTGTTGAAGTCATTTCTCGGTTCGCGCGAAAAGAGTAGCCTGCAGTACCAGGATTGGGTTGACCATACAAGTGAAGCCCGCCTGTTCCTCGAAGACAACCGGACCAAAGATATTCGTGGCTATCTTAGACCGGCAAATATCACATTGTTTGCCATGTGCTGTTTCTCCTTCTACAATATACTCCAAGATTGGTGGGAACAGGGAGACATTGACGTTTCGTTGACTTGTCAGTCAGGATTCAATCTGCTCGGGCTGGCTGCCTTGGGGGGCAGCCCCAGGATGTGCCAAAATCTAATAGAAAAACACGGAATCCATGTGGATTCTCCACAGAAGAATTTCTTTGGTGGCAGCGCCCTTGTAGTGGCGATAGGCTATCAACACTTTGAAGTTGTCGAATACCTAGTCCAAGAGGCAGGAGCTAATGTGAACATGCAGGTACAAACGGGGAAGTATGGGAGTGCACTTGTTGCTGCTATATCAAACCGTCGAAATTCCGACACTATCAAGTTGCTACTCAAAGCAGGAGCTGAAGTAAATCTGGAGCTGGAAACAGGGACCTATGGAAGTGCACTTGCTACAGCAGCATACTATCGCCGCCATGACGATCTCAAGTTGCTGCTTAGGCTAGGAGCTGATGTGGATACGCAGCTGAAAATAGGGTTCTATGGAAGTGCACTTGCTGTAGGGGTCATACATGGAGATCGAGCAGTTGTCGAGTTGCTACTCAGAGCAGGAGCTGATGTGAACATGCAGCTGCAATCGGGGCCGTATGGGAGTGCACTTGCTGCTGCTGCAGCATCTTACATTTCTGATAATTTCGAGTTGCTGCTTAAAGCAGGGGCTGTTGTGGATATGGAGCTGCAAACAGGGTACTATGGGAGTGCACTTGTTTCTGCAGCATATCATGGCCAGTCTGGCGGGCTCGAGTTGCTACTCAGAGCAGGAGCTGATGTGAATATGCAGCTGCAAAGAGGAAAGTATGAAAGTGCACTTGTTGCTGCAGCAGCTGGTGGAGCGATTGAAATTATTAGGCTATTGCTCAAAGCCGGAGCCGATGTCAATATGGACCTTAAAACTGGGCAGCATGGTAGTATATTGGTTGCTGCACTGGCGAGTATAGCTGAGGAAAGAGTGTTCAGTTATTGGACTCGTGAAGACTTACACGACGATGCCGACGATGACGACGATGACGACGATGCCGACAATGACGACGATATCGACTATGGCAACGATAAGGATTATTGCGACATCCTCGAATTCCTGATTTTCGACGTGAAGGTAGACGTCAACTACCAGATTCGACATGGAAGAATTGGAAGTGCGCTAGCTGCTGCTTCTTTCTTCGGCCTCACACACAGCGTAAAGCTGTTGATAGAAGCCGGTGCAGATGTCAATCTCGCGATTGAAAACGGTCCATTCAGAACAGCCCTACAGGCCTCTCAGGGAAACAGCTCAGAAGAAGAACTTGGAGATTGGTATGATCTTAAGGGTTCTTGTAAGACCAGGAGTGACGTGGGAGTATTGTTATGGTCTCACGGTGCGAAGGATGATTTGGATGATTTGGATAACAATGATAACGCTTAACATCTAGTAGAGTATATCAATATATATATATATATCTAGGACTGTATCCCATTTGTCATTGTATGAAGCAAAAACAGTGCCTATTAAAGAATCATTAGATTACGGGTTGAGTCTTCTTAACGCCCTGGTTGCCGTCGTTGTTGTCGCGGGTTGGAACACACGACACATTAGGACAACTGTTTAGTTGGATAGACTCGAGATAGAAAGAACTTCGGGGTAATGGCAAGAAACCGCCTTGTGAACCTAGCGGTTTACAGCGACCAGTCTTTCTAAGCGTCTAGGTTCACCGAGATATTAGATTGTATTGTGCGTCTTGTCTGTGTCTACGTATTCCAGTGGTAGAGAGTGTCTTCAATAGCATATAATATGTGCAAGTCTATCCGCGTTGGCTTGCTCGAAGCAATGAACTGGGCGCCTCTTGAAAATAATCAATTGAACGCATCTATACTTAGTTCACATTATCAGGGACGGAGCGGGATGTGCAAGATCTCCCATTCCCTTGTGCCGACGTCTACAGGCATTTATCACGTTCACCGTGTTCAACTTGTCCCATCACCAACTAACTTATGCATAGCACTGTCCTCTCTGAATTGTAACACATAAAATACATGTTATTTCATGTTTTAAGACTGTTACGACCCCTTCAAAGCTATACTGGCCTTGACAGTGGTTGCTTGTTGACAAGTGTAGTCTCCCTAGAACCCAGGCGGCCACGTCAACGTCATTGACGGTGGTCCTGTATAAATGAAGAGGAGTAGGGAGATAGTTGTTTATATAACTCTCAAGCTATTGTGCCGTATTTAAGGGAGATAATTCGGGCAGCATTATCGAGTGTCCCTCTGTGCCAGGTAGGCTGGTACTGATTGAAGATCACCTCACCTCGCCACGGAGAGACGCAATTGAAGCATTAAATGCTTGTAATGCTATCCTGTTATGTTTGCAATAGTGAATCTAGGGGGCGGCAGCAAAGGTAAAACCCTGCGTCAAATAAATCACAATCATATTGCCAACAATTAGTTACCTAGTAGTCAATCTTGCTTATGTGCTCTCCAGGAACAGGACGAGAAGCAGTGCTCAAGCGTCTATATTCATCTGATAAAGATGGTTCTATTGAGCTAGTCACCTTAGGGTTCTGGCAATCTCGAAAAAGAACCTTTGAGGTTGGCATACGCAAGCATTCATGAATCGTGAACTGGTCATGTCAACATCTGGACAAGACAGCAAGTGGTCAAGGTTATGAGATTCACTAGTTATCCTAACTAAAACCCGGTTACTAGCACTCAATACTTCCCAGTATCGAGGGCAAGACTCGACGAGCGAGTGATATTTGCTGCGTGAACGCTCAGTCTGGATGCCTCCCTCCCTTGGAATGCGGCAGACGCGGGTAGTGGGTGGCGAAGAGCCAGAGCAACTGCCATATAACAATGTATACTTCATTGCAAATCAGCCCTGTATTTGAGTCATTCTGTGGCAAATAGTAAATCCTGACGCCAGCATCGTTCTCTTCATGGCAGTGGCACTGCCACAGCTCAACCACACGTCGGCATCCTCCCATTCAGAGCCCTTGTCTCAGGTATCACCCTCGCTCGTTAAAGCCGTCCAGTATCGATCTCTGAAAACACCCCAGCCCGTCATACGACTGCGGAATTTCATACATACAGAATAAGGCGCCCCTGCAAGTAGCGAGCTGAGGCAGAAGCTGTGGCACGGAGGCTTTGTCTTAGACAGCCCTCTCACTCTCTCAAAAACAACTACCCTAGCGAGTGAGCACGAGCGCAATTAGACAGTAACTCAATTACCTACTCTACAGCTAGAGGAGAAATTTGCCTACCTACGTACAGTACATGTCTCGCTACATGCAACCGATTTCAGCCATTAGCACAAAGGCTTCTTCTACACGTCTGTCTGCATCGAACTTCCCGTCTCTCCGGCCCGTTTCACGTTCAGCTAATTATTTACTTGCTAGCATCACTGACAGGACAATGATAATATTATAATTAGATATACCTTACATGTAACCGCGTTTGCCTTTGTTCCCTCCAAGGGCATTCATCTCGCGCGCTTATTATTGTCCAGGGTTCACTCAACATACATCGATATGTCAGGGGTGAAGACAAGGCAAAGCGCACAGAGCCCCCTCCCCTTGCCTCCCCTCACCCCCGTCCCGAAAGGATTGAAGACGGCATAATCTGTACTATGTAGATTCCTAGCCTTTTCACGCATCTCAATCTATAGGACTTTCTAGGTATACGAAATATTCCAGGGATTTTTGGATATAACTTTCGGCACGATATGAGCCGACTTTTACCTAGGTATCTAAGATCCAGAACATGGTAACGTTTCGCACGAAGCAAGCATGTTGATGCCTGCTTGTTTGTTGCTACTATGACTGTTTTTCGCCTCTCTTCAATCTCTTTGCATTGAACACTACAGATTTGACGCCCATGACTAAGGATAGTCAGTAGTTGTCATTTAGCCGACAATTGAACCGTCTCCTATGGAGGGGCATGCAATTTTGAAAGTACATAGGAGTGAATACTGGTAGCTAACCTAGATCTACATATGGGTTTTCTAGACCTGGATCACCAATATCCTTGAACATGTCGCGATATGTTGTAATCCACAGCGGCCGCGGCAACCTTCCCACCTCCCTACCTCCCTACCCACTACGCTCATCTTAGTAGCTACATGTTAGAAAAAAGAAAAGAAAAACGGCGCGGCCGAGCTCCTTTGAAGGCTAAGGGATCACAAAGTCTCCACGCCGATGCAGCCGAGAACAGAGCGAAGGGCTACAACGAGTGAGGGATTGATTGATTAATTGATTGGCAAAGAAGCGCGCCCCTTCTTTCCCGGTCACAAGCCGCAACTCACCCTGGTGTTTGAAGCGTTCTCCTCATCATCATCACCAACAGCATCGCCATCTAGGTTAAGCTAGAAGCTTTAGCTTGGCTTAGCTATCTTTTGACAGATAGACCGCCCTATGTATATATGTATATTTATCTACGTATGAGTTCATGTCTGAACCCATCGGCCAGTTGCACCGAGATTTGACCACGAACGAAGCGGTATATCATTGTGTTCATAGAGTAAGTCATCTACATACATCACACATACAGTATCTACAAGTCCTATTAAGTAAGCGCCGCCGGTAAACCCGTTCCACTATTCCCCAGACTGAATACCGCTTAGACCACACTTCGATCTCTTTCACCCTGTGTTACTGCTCGAAGTTGGGCTAGGTTAGGTAGCTATTCTATACTTCTTGCAAAATCTGTACGTAACGACAACTTATCAGTTTCAACGTTTCTCCAGGCCGGAACTCTGGAGTACAGTAGTGCTTCTGTGGAGTGCATACCTACCTAGGTATCCCGCAATACACCAAAACGTGAAAATCATGTGTCTCTGTAGAGTTACCTCTATGGATGTAACCTTGAATGATCAAGTGGGACAAGAGAGGTCAACCGACAACTACTATGGAAAGAATCTAGCTAACACCTGAAGAGAGAACAAGCCGTCGGTCGGGCGCTTAGTTAGTTAGTTTAGTTCAATTTAGTTCAGTGCAGTTCAGTCGGTCTACTGATCGCTCTCTTCGTTCTCTGTCCACTCTCTCTGTCTTCTCATGTCAAACTAACCTAGTTGACCTTTTTTTATCTTTAGAAACATTGATTATCATTCTCCAACGATCCACATACCATCCCAACATACGATGATGGGATAGATCCATACATACATACATGTACACTAGCGGAAGGGCCCTCTTTTGTAAAATTAAACAAAAAGATAAGATAACCTTCAACGCAATGGGCACATGATCAAGAAAAGGAGTGGGCTAAAATGAGCTGTTAGAGAGTTTAACCCAAAACCTTAATAACGCCCTGCGGGACTAGAGACATATGGTCGAGAAAGAGGAAGGGAAGGGAATGAGATCCAATTGCTCCGAAAGGGTTGGGTTTCCAAACTAGACTCTGTATAGGACATAACCTAACCTAGTCTAATGAACCGTTTGTGGATCTTCAGGTACTTTACATATATACCGATGTAGGCATCGTTGAGAGCCCTGGTCTGTATGTAAGAATGTACCTGGCAATCAGCGTCTATTTTAATACTCACATACTCACATACATACACAGATGCCCTTAGGATATGCATGCATGTAAGTACAAGGTGTTCTCAAAGGGTATAGGTTGTCTTGAGGATCTTCCTGTGGGTTCTCTTCTTGCTGCCTGAGTGAGGAGGGAGGCAAGAGGAGGAGGAGGAGGAGGAAGACATTGCTTGCTTGTTACCTCTAACGTATGTAAAAAAAGCTCCGGACTGTCGATCTTTTACTCTTTTTCCCCCGGTTTCTCACAGGAACCATACAGCGTACTTAAGATGAGCAGTCAGCCCGACTAATGCACAGGTTGCGTGATGAGAGCTAAGTATGCAAATTATAGTATGATTCCAAGCAATTCCAAGCAATTCCAAGCAAGGGAGAGCGAGAGATAGAAGGATATGTCTGATATAGGTTACAGTATACCTACTTGCACGCGCGCTTATTACTGAGAGAGCAGGAGATAGATAAGGGAGATAAGAGTCGAGTATGTGAGTATGTCTGTAGGATGAGATACATAGGTATTGTTCAGACGAACGCAAAAAAGCACGACATAACACAACGCAACACAAACCCTATAACGGTATTACTCCTCGATTCAACAGCCGCCAATCATTGCCGCATACCCTAGGTAATGTACCTGGTTACAGGATCTCTCCCTCTCTCACTAGCAGGCAAAAGCAGGCATGTGATGCTGGTAACGTCGTCTCTGACTTACATAACTCCTATGTCCGATCATCGTTCGTCCGTCTAACTTCGGCCGCTTTGTTACGTGATGGTTTCCTTTGTTACCTATTTTTAAAAACTTTTCAACAACATTTGACATACAGCATAAGCACCTATAATAACATGACTTTAATATTAAAGGTACCTGCTTTTACGCTGCTGACATCAGTGCAGAAGGCCAATCAGCCGAACAGCGGCTGAGAATTGATTCAGTCAGCCTGGTAAGACCTAACGTTAGCTGGGTAAGGAGAATAAGACAAGACAAGATGAGGCTAGCTAGGCAAGGGCATTGGCTAATCAGGAGGAAGTTTCTATTAGCGTAAGTGTATGTAAGGTTTCATGTTAGCTTGGTGCCGCCGTCGTCTTCCGTCTTGTCGTCCGTCTCATCTTGTCCTGTCTCTGGTCTGCCGCGCCCTTAATTGAAGTAAGAAAAAAAAGAGGATGACATAAGCCCGGCATACAAGACATAGTCCGCGAACCATACCATACCATGCCATGCCATGCCCAGCCCATTAAAAGTACGCTTATTATTCGAATATTATTACCTACCTGCTTATAATAATACCGGCAGAGAAACGGCGGGGGTCTCGAAAGGGCGCTAAAGAGTCAAGACGATTGACGATTGAACGATTGAATGGCACGTCGCTTTCTTGGGGGCTCCGCCTGGTGATGGTAGGTTAGGTAACAATCAAACCTGGGTATATGCTCCGTCTCTGTGTTGTTGCATTTGCATTCTCATTTGCATCTCTTTGCTCATGCCTTCGTGGGATGATCACAAGGACGAGGACAAGAACACAAATTCCATACATGCTAACATAACGTGTAAAGATCAAAGAAAGGTTCATGCTAGAACCTTCCATGCTCTGTTCAAACCCTTTTGATTATATCACAATTATCATCCCTTCTTCTTAGGAGGAAAGAAAAGACGAAGATGACAAGCTATCTTCTACCCGGTATCCTGTAATATCCTGCAAACAGTCGCATCCCGCGTACCTTGCATCTGCTGCCCACTTGCTTACCTAGATGGCTTGCTTGTCTGTTTGTAATGTTGTCGTCCCGGCCGAATGATGCCGCACTCCGAGGTTGCCGCCCCATCTTATGCCATCTTATGCCCGTCCCATGCCAATTATCTGTAACTGTAAGCTCTCGCTCTCTCCCACCCTTTACACATGTAAAGTAGCGCTAGCTAGGTATGTATGTAGTCTACCCCGGGTTTTTATCGAAAGAGAAAGAGACCAGGCAGGACAAGGCACAAGGCCGGGCCGAATGGGATCCCCTCAACACACTAACTTAACTGCCTAGTGGCAAACGGACTGATGTAGTTTAAACGCTCCCACTTTCTTCGGTTTCGACAGGGTGGTCCAGCAAAGGAATAAGAGGCCTGACTGATCTGCCGCTCGAAGGAAGGAAGAAAGGTGGGGGGCTACAGACGGAGATGGCCGACCAGACTTACTTACTTATACGTATGCTGTATTATATTGTATTGTTCGCATGTATGTATGTATGCTTGTAGGGCAGTATGTAGATAACTACAAGCGTAGATAGGCATCATGAGCTACTTCATCCGTTACATATACACACTCTTGCATGCACGTATAACTAACCTCCGGAGGCTTGTGGGCATCGTAACTTCGACATACCTACATATACGAAAGTAGGTGTAACAAAGCAAAGCAAGGCTCACTCCCCCCTTTACCAACAGGGTGTGACGACAGCGTATGTAGGCAGTAAGGTTGAATTCCATATCATTCATACATCTATCTATCTATCTATCTAGGGGAACATCTCCAACTCCGGCAACGCGACGCGACGCGCGATGCAACGTGAAGGTGATGTTACTTACATACGTTTCGTTTCGTAGTCGAGTTGTAGTCTCCTCACCTTTTGACTCCCCTTTATTTAACATACTTTACACACAGCCTCTCAAGTCTTCAATTCCTGCATATTTCCGGCAATTGTTAGTTAAACCATATCCAACGTACATCTAATACGTGTAACTGACAGACATATACCCAGACCTTCAACCCCCCTGTCCTATGTACCTTTCCCCCCTTTCCTCGGCACTCAGAAATGGGGCCGAACGGCAGCTGCATTTGTACCGTAGTCGCATGATATCGATGAGGTGCCTAGGTAGGTGTAATTTAAGGTTGGCTAGGTAGGTGCCTGGCTAGTGTTGGAGATACCTATGTCGAATTCCTTTTCGAGTAATATGGTGTCCCTTTCCCCGGATTTTCTTTCTTTTTAGGGTTTCGCCTAGGTAATTAGCAACAATAACGCTGTTACTTACCTACAAATACATGTGATTCCATAGCAAAAGTAAGTATGTATCATATGACATGCCCGCGGCATGGGCTACTTAGTTAGTTAGTTAGTTAGTTAGTTAGTTACAAGATCTAGTTAGCTAGTCAGCTAGTAAAGTAAAGTAAAACCAGGGCATGAGTGGGTAGTGGGCTAGAGGGGACAAGGAGGAAGAAAGAAGCCAAGTAAGTCTTCAAGAACGGCCAATCACACCGCAACGTGATTTGCGAGAATACTAAATTTGGGGTTGAAAAATGGTGCGGAAAAGAGTAAATGGAACCAAAAAGAGAAGAAGAAAGGAAGGGCAAAAGAGAGTTTCAAGCTAAAAAAGTACCCGGCACTGTATTTTTGGCATAGTTAAGAATCCTTCGAATTGCTGGGTCTTAACCCAAATACCCAGTACATGCGAGCATCTAGCGTCTTGTTCTTGTCGGATCTTTTTATGTAGTTTATCTTGGAGAGAAATCCACTTTCTGGATTGATTTTCAGGGTCCAATTGTGCATGTACATAAGAGATTTCGCTGTCTCAGATACATGCCTAATCGTGCGGCCGTTGCTGCGCGAAATAATATGTCCGCGCCTTGGCTATGTTTTATTTAAGATTGAGTTGTTCAAGGATTGCGAGATCCTAAAGTACTTACAGATTCAGTGCATACAGATGTACCTACTTGAGGTTACCTACCCTAGAATGTACCCCCGCAGGTATGATGAGGGCAGAGGTAGGTGGGGGTGGCGGTTGCTTAACGCCCCCCCCTGTTGCTTTGCAACACTCCTTGCTTAGCCTAGGTCTGGGATCCTGCTTGGACCTTTTTGTGGCTTGATAAGTGTACAACTTACAAAACCTAATCACACGCTGGCTGAGAGACGAGATCGACGTGGGGGATCTTGAAAAGGGATCTGCCCCTGAGAGATGAGGCTGAGATCCTCGAAATTACATGCATCATCTGTACACCATAAGCATCGACAAGGCGCATCTTACTTGTCTGCCTCCATACGCACTCTTATACTTCTATACTCTTTCTGTTTTGCAGATTACTTGGGTAAGATAGATTTGTCTGATTTTGGGTACCTTGTGAGGTCGGCATCGGCGTTATTCATTGACCTGGCGTCTGACAAGGCTGCTTATCCATCCTTTCTCCTTTTCTTTTTCCGCTTACTCACTGCCCTTATGCTAGCTTCATCCGTCAGATGCAGTCGAAGCTGCTCAAACCGGGTACCTAGTTATTCCTCCTTTAGGATCCATGCAAATATGTACGTAATCCCAAAGTGGAAGAACAGGGAAACAAGTGCCCGTGACTTGCCAAGAGGGGAGGATCGAGCGAGGCGAATATGATGATACGTAGTGCTTAGAGAGAGAGCTAGTGCGATAACCGAAAAGAAAAGCACATGCAGACCAATGCCGTCCGAGCCTCACCCGTGCATGTGAGAAGATGCCGAGGTAGGGGTTCAGGTACAGGAATAACTACACGCTCCAAGCCTAACGCGCAGGTCAAAGTCTGTTTGGTCTGATGCGATGCAACTCCTCGCGCATTCGCACGGCTGACATTGAATCTTAACAACGTTTGCGGACTTCAAGCCTGTTGGTTCCGAACTTCTTCGGTGCAATGTCGGGTCAGATCTTGCAATGGAGCAAACCCGAAAACGAAGCTCGAAATATCTAAGAATCCCGTTGTGACCGTCGGTGTTATGCCGCCTGGTGCATACATCCAACAGGTATGTATGTATGTATCTAAATGCATGGAGACAAGATTAGGTAGATTCAAGATTATGTAAATAGATGGATACCCGCCTTACTGACTTACTGATTGCTCTATGTACATATGCTCGCATCTGGCACCGGTTACACCGAGTTGGTATGCCGATCATCGCCCAAAAGACCTGCGCCTGCCACTGCATCCTAGTCACTAGCCGCCGAATATAGTACAGGTTTATATACGGAACCTTTGGGGTTAGCAGTGGAAGGATGATAATTTGACCACCAAAATAGAGGCAAGATGTCTATTCTCGTAGCGTTTTCATGCCGGTGAGATATTCGAAAGCCGAGGGCCGACAACCTCCAAGCCGGATGACAGCTATCGTCTACCGGGCTTCATCGGTCCCTCTCAGCAGGCAGCTCTTCTAATCAAAGTCAGGCCGCATGCCCATTAAACTGACGATTTGAGATGTCTCCATCCAGGTTGGGTATACCAAATACCGCCACTGCGCAGTCCTGATACCGATACTTGGGTGCAAGTATCCCTGACTCCACGGCGCGGGCTGACACGCTACGCGATATTGTTTGCCACTTAACGCGTTTAGGATCGCGAACCTCGGAGATGGGCTAGACGAACGTTGGTAACTTGTGTACCAAGTAGCCCGTCGTCTGGCCCGAGGTTGTTTACTCGTGGCGTTCGACTCACCTAACTTTCTGTTAACTGTGCTAGCTTCGCAAGTAGTTGCTTAGAGCACATGACGAATTGATAGACAGAGCTAAGGCTAAGTGTCGGTCAACAGCTGGTTGTCAACTTACTTAATCCATGCCTAGATACCTCCGCTGAAGACGGGTAAGCACATAAGTTGACTTTGAGCCGCATTTGCTTTTTCTGCCCATTTGGGTTTTAATTGATTACACCGTACCGTCCCTGTGTAGGTATGATGATAATAAGCATGCTGTCCGTGTGTCTCATTCAATTGGTAGCGAACATGTCTGGTGACGCCATCCGTCATCTGCTGCGGAATAAGCGTACAAATACCGGGCCTCCGCCAAGCGCCTCGTTTCTAGAATAGATATTCACCAGAGACATAGCATATGCCGTTAGCGCACGATACTTTTCAATATGTATAAGCAGAGATATAGAAGGATTTCGTTAGATGTCGTGAATCGGACAAAAAGTAAGCCCGTTCATAAGTGCCGACATCTTTCGGTTGTTGTCGTTATAGTGTATGTACTTAGCGGTGTTGTCTAAGTGAGTGGGGGCGTGACCTTACCTAATAAGCGGTTTAGCTCAAGGTTAGGTGACTCGGATATCGTGGATATTTGCACAATACATATGTACAGCATATGCGTGTTGTGCGTACTAGAGTATCGTATGGCTTTTGGCGCGTGCTACCATGCACAAGCTAGAAAGTACCTAGCTCGTCAACAGCGGCTCAGACCGCTCGGTGTGTCTACAAAAGCAGAAGGGATCGCCCATCATCCGCCCCCTTCACCTGAGGCCGGCTCTTCACTGCTATTGAGCGGTGCGCTTGATGAGCGTCGCCCTGTGATCCATGTGCGTCCTGTCTTGCAAGCTCATTGGAAGGCTGGCGAGAGTGGGTGCTTAGGTACGTACCAAAGGTGCCAAGCATTCTGGAATGTAACGTCACGTCAAGATATGTTTGGCGAAACAAACCGCCAATCAGAGCCCAGAACCGAAATGCCATGGTTCTACCCACAAATTATGCATGGAGTTCGATGCCTTCAAGTTATACCTCGTCCATCCTGTGCAGAATCCGCGCTGGATGCTGGGGGTTTGGGGGAATTTCTGGTTACTCCCCTCACAAGCTGTGTGTATGTATGTACTGTAGTATGTGGGGATGCTTGCTATTGTATTGTGACACTAGAGACGTCCCTCTCAGCTCTCAATATTTCCCCCACCCCGCTGTCTGATGCATCGGCACACCTGATGGCAGTGTAGGTAGAATATGTAGCAGAGGGCCGAGCCGCTACATCGAGTGGGTATACTTGGTCCTGGTGAGCAACTGCCCAGCTGCCATCGAGAGCAATATTCAGTCGATATTGAAATGTTCAAACCTCAAATATCGACGCTCAGCTCTCGATCGGTGAACAGAGCAAATCTTGGACCCTGAAAATACGTAGCCGGGATTGCCGGAATAGGAAAACGTTCTTTTACCGCTCGGACGATCTGTCTACAGATCCAGTAGCATCTGAACCAAGGTAAGAGACGAGGTGGTTATGAAGAGAGGACGGCGTTGCAGGCCATGATTTGTGCATCCGAGATATAATCCCTACGGTACTAGTATAAGTACGGTTGTCTCCGATGCTATTACAGTAGCCAGGCGCCAGGTTTCTTAGTCTCCGTTTGAAATGTGTAACGAGCATATGCAGACCCCCGTATAATCTTGGTTATCAGGATAGTGTGACAAAACGATGAGGTAAAAGTATGCTCTACTGCTGTGCGTAGTGCATAACTGGAGTGTGGAGGTGGAGCACAACGACGGAGAAGGCGTTCTTCTGGAAACCGTCTGCTGGACATACAGAGCGCTCCATCGTATGACGATCGATGTTCCAATCTGCTGGAAGACAGACGCTATAAGCTGGAAATGAACAAGTGAAGCCAATTACAATTGTCGAACAGGCCCGGAAGATGCATACATACTATGTATGTAGACGTTTAGATCACCGAACTGGCCCAAAGGTCCCAGACATGTTGAAGGTGATGTGATTGCCAATCCTCACTTGCCCTCCTGGCCAGTCAGGAGCCGAAGCTCGTGCCTCCCCGAAGCCCGATCGTCAGGGCCAGACACCGACTTTGTTATACACGCTTTCGGATTCGCTAGCCGTTTGAACGACAGCGCGAGCCTTGAATCGCGAGTTAAATTACGTCTCGTTTCGTCTTGTCTTGTATTCTGTGCTGCTTTTTTTTTTTTCATCTCATCTGACCCTGGTTTCATCACCTTCGCCGAACCAGACTTCGGATTTATCTTTTATAAATCACGGGCTTGTTTCGGTGGTGGATTGAACCGAGGTGTTTCTGGGGTCTGCTGTTTTTATGCTGTGGACAGGAGACGATATTCACAGGCTTAAGTTGACATGGGCCAGGCCCCTGGCAGGCAAGCCAATCAGAAGTTCCTATTTGACAACTCGACTTACATGGATCATAGCGTAATCTCCTTACCACAAAGAGTTAGGCCGGATTTCCAAATCACCTGCAGGCCACTGCACATACAGCATACATAACGTAGTATTCTGTATTCTGTATTCTGTGTTTATGAATTAGGCTGTTTTCTACTTAGTAATGGCGGCATGCGGTACAGCGTCTTCACTATACATCACGTTATCAGACTAGCTCGATTAAGGGGTGGGGTATTTCCACGAAAAGTGCCGTCTCCCTGTCCAAGCAGCGTCATAAGCAGCATCCTTAGCAGCATGTTAGCGAGAGCTTGTTCTTGTTTAGGTATGTTTTCCAAGCAGACTACCTACTGCGTTGATGCTGCGCAACATTCAGGATGCCCCTTGTAGAACCTTGCGGTATGGTAGCCCGATGGCTTGCTGGTTGCCGCTTCCCTGACGAACCTGGGATGGCCCGGCGCATAAGCCCTGAATTTTGCCCTGAAGAGTGTAGCCGCACAGCGTTTTAGCTTCTTTCCATGCATGCTTCTTAAGCCCTTCTAGCGTCATCCGCCAAGAGGGGTCGGTACTTTGCGAGAGGTACTCGGAAGTACCTCTCAGCACCTCTCAGCACCTCTCAGCACCTCTTCGCAGGCACAACGCTGGGACGTTCAAACTGCGCCAGAGTGCGCTATACGGCATGTGTACACAGGCATACCTCCATGGCTGGATATTTCACCATCAGAACACCGACGTGGCTTCGGGATTGCTCCCCATTCTGTAGTCGAAGAATTGTCTTCGGCGACAAAATTCCGCCCTTTGCATGTGCATTGTGAATGCTTTGAGATAGCGATGCATATGTGTATCTACCTAATATGCACGAAAGAAAGAATTTGGGGGTTGATCCAGAGATAGTATTTTGTCATCTAGTTTGTCATTTTTACGAGATCGATAGAAACTCGTTACTAAAAGATCAATTCGCTTTATTACTATTCGGACGCTGTCGTAGTATCCAGTTGCGTAGCTTGGACGTTTTGATGAAACAGCAGCCGACGTCTAAACAAGATCTCGCCAAAGCTGCATACAGTAGCTCATGGACACGCCCATAAGTAAGCTCTTTTAAATCTGCTCGACTACTGCTGGCTGCTGCCCTGTGTCTTGCATAGAGCGACCCAAGCACTAGAGTTCTATGGCCCTTAAGGATTGAGCCTGAGTTGCTACATGCGTTGAGCTTGCATGTGCGTGTCTCCTGTCTGTTCTCGCTTGCCATGGGACTTGAAGCATGTGTGTTATGTCTCTGCATACTGCACATGCAGAAATGATGTGATAGGAATGTTGGAACTGAACTGTCTGGGTGAATACTGTAGTCTATTGTCTCCTATATTATAAGGCATCCTGTGTGTTAGATAGTATATAGATAGGCACCTATAATGCTGGATAATTAGCGTGTCCATACCAATGTGAAATCCCTGCAAGTGCCGTTGCCGTCGACACTTGTCAGGGCTAGGACGGGCAACCTCACAGGATGTGGAATTGGAACTGGATCGCATCCCCCTAGGACTGCAATACAAGAGGTGTAAATGAAGTTGCAGGAGCAAATGGTCATGTCCACGGCCTGGTGACCAGATGCGGAAGGCTTCGAGAAGGTTGAGAATGTTGAGACGGTTGGGATGGTTGGGAGGCAGCCGAGCAGGAAAAGATGCCGTCGCAAAGCGGTGTCACACTGCAGAGGAACGGCGCGAGTTCTGTTGTTGAATTGCATAGAGACCTTTCCATCACGGTGCAGAATGCAGGCCAAGACGCCTCGGATCGTGTTGGATTGACAATGACTTGAACTTATTTGCGCCTCGTTTAAACAGACTTGGAGGTCGTATTGCTTGGCGCTGGCGTGATGTCTAATACCTACCACGGCCCGCCCACGGAAGTTATTTTACTGGCATATTATATTCGGTACGAATTATATATACGCACCAAAGCTTGGTAAACACCAAGTATCGTCCAAGTGAGCCAGCCGTCTGTTTGTTGCTTGTTCGAACCAACTGACCTAGCAAAAGTAGTGCAGAGACTACTACCATACTATAGTAGGTCGACACCAACGCGTGCGATAAGGTACCTGTATAGGTATGCTAAGAGATTAAGGCGATAACTAAGAATAGAAGTTCAAATGAAACATATTTGAAAAACCGTCCATCTTAAAGGATAGCAACGTGCATTGTCCATGGTTCGTGGGCTCAAGCCGAAGCGTCATTGGTGTGTCTTGTGTTGTGATAACCCAACTTCGCAGGATCCACCCCTGATAGTTACTTACATGACCCTACAGCTCTAGCCCGGAATCCTAAGTAAACATGACGCTAACTGCTAAGGCCACAGAATCCTGCTGTGTATAGTATCCATCAGTAACCAATAGGAATGTCGCAGGGATAATTTATAGTAGTTGACCTGGTTCCTCAAGAAGGTTAAGTATATACGGGATGTGGTGGCCCAACCCGGTGCTACATTTTTATAGAGTTGAGGGCATTGCAAATGGGATCTAGTAGGGAGAGTGAACAATCTAGAATATAAAATCTAAGAGGTGCACTCGGTGTGCAAAATTGGATTAACATGAGAGCTAGGCCAGGCAACCAGGCGACCAGGCGGGCACTAGGCACCGCCAAGCTTACGCTTCGTATCAGTTCGGCTTGGATAAAGTAAGTTCGTAAATAAATGCTATCGGTAGGCGCCGCAATATTTCATTTCTCTGATGAAGGAAGAGAGAATAGCTCTCGCATATCGCCGGTCGACTCCTCGCCTGTTGCTCTTACCGGGATTTGGGAAAGCTATAGTTTAGCTGTCGACGGCTGTAGGTGGCTTGCAGGACGCACAAGACTGGGGTTCTTTTTCTTCATTGCCTTTCATGGCTACATGCCCGAAAGACTTGATTAAACCTAGATAAGTCCTACCTAGATACCAACCCATTCTATACCTTGCCGTTGCTTCTCGCTCTTCGTGAGAGAAGGACGAGGTCGATGTTGATGTATGTGGCTTGCTTTTACTTGGCTCTGCTATGTACAGACGGTCATTGCCAAAAGCGGGAGCTGTATGGAACACGACGATGGGGGTCCAAGATAACGATGGAAGCTTGATGGAAGCCGAAGAAGCAGACACTATGGGTGTGGACCGTAGACTTGAGAGGTGGTATAATCGATGTTTTATGACACTTAGGTAGCAAATGGTCATGACGGGCACGAACCATTACTCCATGTCCTACTGCATATCCTACCCAATCCACATCGCCTGCGACTGTATCTTGATAGCAGCAGGCGATCGAGAATGAGACCGGAATACTTCGGACCCTGGATACTCTTCCCTCCGGCCAATGACAGAATCTGCCGGAGCGATTCATCCAGGGGCATGCTGCATTCCCCAGCGAAAGATATGTCATTGTCGCATTGTCGCTGATCAGGTTTCTTTCTTTATGTATTTCTTTCCTAAATCCCAACTGTCTACCGTATGCTGGCTGCATCCAGTCTGACGGCTGTCGTCAGTCCAATTTTACTGACTTAGATGCAGTCCCCAGTAATCCATGGTAACCAGTCCCGATGTGCCGGGCTCGGTTACGTGGCGTAATACGTGATTATTCATGAGGCTTAACCTGTCTTCTTAGGGATGGATAATCATCTCGTGATGATAATAACACACAGGCAGATTTGCCCGACAATAAGATCCCCACCGGTTTGGCCTTCTAGTGCCAATATGTGAGGACAAAATGCGCGATTAGCATATATTAATTACACTCTCTCGTCAGTATCTCGTCAGTATCTCGTCAGCTTGCGAGTACGAAAGCGTATCAGAGGCCTTTCTGGGACCCGTCATCTACTGCTACGCTTATGTTGACCAGGACATCTTTTTATTAATTGCACACCTTTCTGCTTGGCCTTCTGACCGTAGAGCGGGCACGCCCATGGTTCCAGATGACAAAGTGCATGCGCTCGAAGCAGGTTGAGCGTTGGGTAGACTGGTGTCTTGGATTGTGATCGTCTCTGTTTCTGTCACGACGAACGTAGGGTAGAAAGCGATGCTTACTGCCTTGTCGGCCAAGTTGAAGAAAGTTGTCTTCCTTCGATCACTCTCACAGCCTCTCTCTCCCCCCACGGAGATTTGGCGGAGAATTGACGGAAAGATGAAGTTCCCACTAGGCTAGGTTATTGGGTGATGCGCTTACCTATCCCACATCCCTACCTCCTCCCTACATACTCAGCACCTCACATATTCTGAAGACTGGTTGTAGTATAGTCCATACTACAACACTGTCCAGGGTCAAGCTGCAGTCTGCCAGGCCCTCCAATCAACGTCTTGATCTCTTGTAGAAGCTACCCACGAACCAAAACTTAGGATTGCTACGTTGGACACTCAACGAATCGTACCATTATCAATGGCCAACCTCTACTGCTGTAGTTGACAAGGTAACGGTCATAAGAACAAAATTATTATGGGCAATATAAATGAAGGTATCCAATTGATGCCTTGCTGTTATCGCGCTCACACGACAGGACGCAACTCGCCAGATGAGCAGACCTTTTAATATACAGAAAAGAACAAGACAGGTTTTTGTTTTTCATGTGAAGACGTCAACTGACTGACTGTAACTCAGTTTGGGTATCGCAGAGCAGCGATCCTGACCTCCTGGATAGCATAGTGGGGCACTACTGTGACACTGCAACCACACAAGCAGTCTTGGGACTCATTACCTACATGAATCTATAGCTGTGCGTAACACACTCTACCAGTAGATGCTGTTACATGGTCCGGTTTTTTTCATCTGCATAGGCGTCTTCTCATAATCTGCTGCTAATATGTGGTTGCAAACAGTAAGCAGATAGAAGTGATGATAGCATATGCCAAGAGAGACCAAAGCTCTCCCTACATCGCCTAGGAATACTAAAAATACAGTGACTAAGCCGCTATTTGTAGCAGACTTTACCTACTCTACCAAAAGGACTTTAGCGGGGGAGGCGCACGAAAGCTGCCTAACTCTACCTCCTCGAGAGGAATTTGTTGTTTCCAATGTTACCTATTGGCCGTTATGGTACTAAGTCTAGTTGAAGTCTTAATATAGAGGGGATTCAGTGCTTAGAGACGATAGCTTGTGACGGAAACAGGTAGGACCCCGTCGATCTCTAGCCAGCTCACGCAACAGAGAGAGCACTTCCATCTGTAAGTGCTAGGTTAGCATACCTACCTGCCAGACCCCAGGATGTCAAGGGACTGCATTTAGAATGGTGTTGCGTGCCGTCGACCGATGAGGCTTTGAGATCTTCGGGATCTGCGCTGCAAGTGAGTGTTAGTGCTGTACCGCTATACGGCGATAGTGCCAGCTCGGAAATCAAACGTTGCAGAAAGCAGTTACAGTTATCTCCAAAGCCCCCCAAAGGTGTAATACATAGGATCGAGCACATGCGAGGCTCTTACGATCGAGGGCCTCGGCTCTCCCAACAAGGCAGACAAAAACGATGACGGCAAGCAGTAATAACAACGGTATGAGGTGATCCTGAGGCAGCATCAGAAGGTGCCGCACGATTGTAAAATGAGGTTGTAAGATTAAGTTGAAGGGAAACTTCCCGCACTGTAGGTAAAAAAGAAGGAAGGAGGAAACTCGCGGCCGCTTTGCTACCTTAGACTCGTTGCGGTACGGCGTTTCGGTATCGCGAGATAACACCAAACAAAAAACGAAGGAACTATCGCTAGAGATGGGCTCAGGGATGACCATATTCTACCGATCCACCGTCTGTCCAGAGTGCGACGATCGTCGGACGTTTATTTTGAAGCTTCAGGGGGACCAAGTCTGTAGCTCTGTGGCTCGCGGCTTTTGTTACTGAGAGAGAATCCTCTTCGCGCAAGGCCGGTTGTTTCTAATGTTATAATTAGATTTAAGCGTTGCGGGACGGCGACACCGCCACGATTCATTCCCCTCTGAATGAGAGATATGCCCTTAGGTCCTCATGCCCTAGAAGCCCACGGCACACTGCTGCAGGAATGTTAGTCCAGGAACATGATGACACGATCGTAAGAACGGCTACTCCGCTCTAGTGTATAACTCTAAAAAGAGGACTGCTGAGGGTGATGTTTCACTTTTCGTGCGAACGTTGCAAAACATCGATCCTTACGGCGGTTGATGGCTTGATGAGGCTATGCGTTTGGCCCCCTTCAGGTTGCCCTGTGGCTCTGTGGCCGTGAGGTCTCTGAGAGCCCTGAGAGCCCTGTAAGCCCTGAGCTCTGTGTACCTGGAGGCGCGATGGGGCAAAAAGCTACCGAGGCATTGAGAGATCCTCCGAGATGAGGCCTGGGTAAATTTGATAAACCTAAAAAACAAAGTAAGAATGCCTGCAATAACGGCAGGTATGCTGTAATCGTAAAAGTGCCTCTTTCTATCATCGTCCTTGATCCCCCGGCGAATACGGATCACGGACCACTACCTATGTATAAAGAAAAGGAGCCGTATAACGTATAATGCCTGCGTCACTTACCTACAGTATAGCAGTACATGTGCAAACCGAGTCTACGTTTTCGTGTGTCGTTGTGTATGCTGTATTTGTGTGCGGTGGAAATATGAATCGGAGATATTCCAAATACACCGCACAATGCGATTCGCGCTTGACTTGCTCGCTAAACTACATGGTGCCTGTACACTAACAGGTGCCTGTCAAACCAACCCGCCGGGCTTGCTATTCTGATGTATCTTTGTTAATTGTAGATCACGCTGTTTGCGGCCATTTTAATTCAGTTGTGAAGCATGCAAGCTTCAAAAAGATGGTTCCTAAATATTCCTGGCGTCAGAATCTAAGGGCAGAGGGGGGACATGATGATGATGCCCCATGCTAATTGTTAACTCAGCAGGGGCACTGCAGCAGTAACTCCCAGCAACAAGTACCGGTAGTTGGTGCTGGGCAGTAGGTGCTATGTAGCAGGTGTTAGGCAGTGTAGATTCATTAGCCACCACCCTTCATCTTCCTTCTTGCTCCTCCCGTCCCCTGACCAGCCCACCACCACCACCACACCAAAGGCGCTACTCCGGTTTTATACTCGAATGGGTATTAATGTTCAATGTTAACGTTAACGTTAACTTTGGGCAGCCAGCAAGCGCCTCTCTGCTGTAGTGACAAGGGGCCATAAGAGAAACCAGAAGACATTGGACGCCATCTAGGTGCCTTAGACCTACCTCTACCTAGGCTGTCTGCTCAATGTAAGATGGGTTTCCTATTTTACTAATTTATTTAGTTGTTTTTCGTTACAGGGAACCTCTCATATCCTATGTGATCACTAGCTTTGACGTGATTCCGCAATATGTTACCCAATCTTGGGGCCTTTCTTGCTCTCCTCCACCGCTTGGGGAGAGAGCGCGAGGTGGGAGTTAGGTAGGTAGGCAAGTAGGCATGACCCAAGCACCATGTAGGTACATGCGATCAAGTCTCTACAGTTGAACCCCGTCTTTGCATCGCTGTAGTCCTGCAGGGTACCCCAGTCGCCGTTCTTTTCGACAAGAATTCCCGCTGATCGCAGAGAGTGTGGTGACTACCCACTTGGGTTCCGACTCGTTCAATTTGTTTTACCCCCCCACTTCGAGTGACTGTGGACCGAGTGGACACACAAGACCAGGGCCAGGGCACCCTTGCTATCGCCTCCTGTACTAGCGGGACCCATGCTTCTTCTGTTCTGGAGCCTGAGGAGAAGGGGATGCTTTTCATTCTGGACAGGCCTGGTCTTGCGTGTGTACCTTTGCCGTTTGCCTGCACGCGCTAGGTTGGCTGGGCGTGCAGCTCTTGATGGAGGCGTTGCTTGTTTTCCCTACCTCGCGCGCTACCGTGTGCGTAGTGTAGTTTTAAGTCCACACGTACTGGAGTTGTGCAAGGTAAGAAAATAGGTACAACTGTACAAGTTGACTTTCTTGCAACGACATGGACATGGTTCTCGGTGGATATGGCCATGGAGCATGCGACATGGGGGGTGGCTGTTGAAGCGGAACGAGAGAGAGCACTCGTCCTCGACTTATATCTGAAGCCCAGCACGCACATACATCCCGCTTCCTCGTTCCCCTCCTCATGCAGTGTTTATATGACATGACCTCTTGCCTCTCAAGCGTCTACTTTTTCCATATTAACACCATTTACCCACACCAGTCAATTCGCTTGTCGTTGGTTGCCCAGACTCCTTAGTCCTTCCCTTGAGCATACAGACAGCCCGCACAGCATCCTTTCCGGGCCCTCGAATTTACCCATATGGTTGTTTGCTCGACAGCACGTTACATCATCTCGAATACCTCGTATATTTCTCAACGCGTGTAGACAATGACTGTCTCCGGCCCTCCACAGTTCAGCGCGGCTAAGGACGCGCAGGCGGCCCGCAAGCGCAGAAGACGGGCGCCCGCCGGCGGAGCTGCAGATGACTGCTTCACCTGCATCAAGAGAAACACCAAGTGTGATCGGAGGAGGCCTTACTGCTCCCAATGCCTGGAGATAGGAAACGAGTGTTCCGGCTACAAGACGCAGCTGACCTGGGGAGTCGGAGTGGCGAGTCGGGGCAAGCTTCGAGGCCTCTCCCTGCCCATTGCCAAGTCGCCCCCAGTTGCGCCAGTAACGAAGAAGTCGGTAACCCGGGCACGAGCGAGCTCTGCCGTTGTACAGAGCCAGTGGAGTGACACGGAAGACACCCCACCTCGGAGACATCACCACCAGCGAGACGGTGTCGACATTGGCGTCCACCACGGCAGCTCCGTCCCTACCACCCCATACGGAACATATCCCGATTATCCAAGGTTCTCTCACGGCGAGCCCCCGGCAACGGTATCACATGCGGCGTGGGGCAGTCTGCCTGCGTATGCCGCACATATGAGTGCCCACCACGAACATTCAAGATACCAAAAACTCAACAGCTCAGGGGGCCACTATTCTATCATGAGCGAGCCCCTATCCTCGTCAGTCGACTCCCTTAGCGATGTGGATTACACATTATCCCCAATCGCGCACTCGTTCCCGCGGGAGGAGGTGCCTTTCATGCACAGCCCAACCCTCATGTACGAGAACTATACCAGCCAGAGCTCCTCCATGCCCCAGAGTCCTGCGTCCGCCATCATGATCGACCAGCGGGCTCCCACCTCCTGCCCCAGCCTCGTGTACGCGCCGTCCGAACACAGCTCCAGCCTCGGCTCACACCACGACTCGTTCGAGCCTCACATGGGCCACAGGTTGATGTCGGACAGCGACACGCTGAGTAAGAGCTACTATTAAACCCTGTGATTCCCGAGTCGCGGTCACTGACGGTTGCTTAGGCGTTCCGGAGATGGACTCTTATAGCACCAGCCCGCACTCGACAGGGGGCCACTTCTGGGCCTCCAATGCTCGGGACGAGGAACCCGGCTCGTCGGGTCTCGCGCACCTCTCGTACGAGAGCCACTCGTTACAGGTTAGCCATGATCTCATTAATAAGATGCCTTTCTTCATGGACTACTACGAGAACATCATGTGTCCGTCTCTAGTACTCATTGATGGGCCCAATAACCCCTATCGAGATCACATCCTGCGGCTAGCGTCGAGCAGTCGAAGCCTCCAACATGCCATCTGTGCCCTGTCCGCCTGTAATCTGAGGATGAAGCGAAGGCTAAGTCTTGGTCAACACACCAGGAACTCCCCGTTGGCGGCGACAGAAAATGGTGGCACTGAGCACGGCTCCGATGCACATCCGGACGATCGCTCTCTGTCAGAAGAGCACGAGCACCGCAACTTGGCTGTCCACCTTCTGAACTTGCAGCTCAACGACCCGTCCAAAGCCTGCCACGACTCGGTGCTGGCTACCATCCTCCTCTTATGCCATTACCGAATGGTCGAGTCCGGCGTGGCCAAGTTCCACACGCAGTTCGCCGGCGTCAAGAAGATCCTCAGCATGCGAAACGCCGTCCATCTACAGGGGTCTCGCCAATCCGCCTGGATGGAGGCTGTATTTACTTATTTTGATTCGATTTCGGCGAGTATCAACGACCGGGAGGCCCAGCTGACGACATCTTTCTTCGGTATGTCAGCAGAAAGCACCCTGTTACCGCCTGGTTCCGAGAACCTCTTGGGCTGTGACCGCGAGCTTTTCCAGACAATTCATAAGCTGGGACGTCTAAACCTGCTTTCTCAGAACCGCCCGGTTGACAGCGGCATGAACTCGCGTTCAGACCGGGGCGAAACCCCCGCCACCCTCTCCCCTCTCGGCTCACCCTTTGCACGCAGCCTGAAGCAAGAGCCCGGCAGCTTCTTCGCAAGCCCTCAACGCTACGACAGTAACAGGTTTGCGACTGAGTTCGACGACGAGGAGATCATCACCACAGGACTTGCCTCGCCGCCTCTAGAGGACCATCGTTCCAGCTTCTTACGGGAGTGGAAGGAAGCACATATGGCCCTGCAGACGTGGGAGTTCGACGCGCAGAGCACCCTGGCGGCCCTCCCCAACTCAACATCCCAGAGCCAGATCCGCGACATGAGCTTCTTGTCCGAAGCCTTCCGGTACGCGGCGCTACTCTACTTGGAGCGGTTGGCGTCTCCCAACATTCCATCCAATCACAACAACTTCCGCAACCTGGTCAGCCAGGTCATCTACTACGCCACCTCGCTCGACGCCGGCAGCAGCGCCGAGAAGTTCCTGCTCTGGCCCCTTTTCGTGGCCGGCAGCGAGTGTGTCAACGAGCTCCAGCAGAACATCGTGCGCAACAAGTGTCGCGACATCATGGCGCGCAGCGGGTACATGAACAACATGGCGGCGATCGACGTGCTCGAGCGGCTCTGGCGCACCGACGATACCGCCACGTCCAGCAGCAAACTGGGCATCAGGAGAGGTCCCTTCAACTGGACCAAGTGCATCGGCGGCCCCGGTGTCGAGGTCGAATGGATCATGTTTTAGTACATAGGTTTTATCTTTCAAACCCAAAATTTTTTTTGGGTACGACGTATATATTCCAAAAGGAAGGGCGGCAGGGCAAAGGCTATATTGAGCTACTGTTAGGGCTTAATGGGCACATCATTGGCGCGGAGTTCTTGTTCACTTTGATGTTCTTGTTTTTTGGGGGCTATTGCGATTTCACTCCATATATTCTCCGTTGATGTTTTTCCCATCTTTATTTCGTCTCTCTCGTTTTCATGTTCGGGCACGCGCAGCTTTCTGGGCACGGATATGTACAATATTATTCTGCATGGATTACATGGATTATGGTTTTCTTTCTTCTTTGACTACGGATGGGAAACCCCCAAATGCGGCCTGGAAAATGGATCTCGGATATGAACTTTGTATGTATGTATGCTACGAGCTGGGTGGTAGGGATAGGGGGGTAGGAGGTATCTCTTCCTTTTTTTTGGCATAACATACGAATTCAGAGCATATAGCTTTTTGTTGCATACACAGGTACATAGGTATATAGGTACATGAAGTGGACGAATGGATATGTCATTCCGACTTACATACTTACACATATATCTACATTCCCATCGATCAGGTGACCTTCATTCAACATAGCTCTTCTTGATAACTTGCTCTTCGGGTTTGACAAGCAAGGCTGCCTACCCTCGTTCGAAGATCTGCGATCAGGTTGGGAGTTGGGTGGGCTTTGAGATGTCGTGAGTGGCCGCCTCTTTTGAATAAGCGAACCACTCAACTTGCAAGTTTCTATCTATCCTTTGATCCCGTGACACCGTGAATTTTCACATCCAAGTTCCAACATCGGTGATCGTCAGAAGAAGATCTTGGCGCTTTTGATCAATGTGGCTACATAATATTCAACAGGTAGATACAGATAAGTATGTTAACTCATCGTTGGTTCATACTTGTCTCGTGTGTGATCATAGCAGCCGTCTTATAAGTAGGGCTTACAAAGGTCCAGGTACCTCGTTAGCTCATAACCGCAGCTTATACTTCGTTTAACTGTTAAATGACCTCTCTAAAATAGGTCTACTCATAAATAAAACTACCTACACGCCCTGTTTTGAGTTAGGTATTGGTAAAGAGATAGACAGACAACTAGAGTATTCCTAGGAGTATACCTAGCTAGATGCTGTGGCTATAGGTATCTACCTGTCGCCGAATGAGGAGCTAATGTATGTAGGTATGTATGTAGCTCGCTGGCCGGCCGGCGCGACGGCAGTTCCCTCCCTCCCGCACCACACACCACACACCACACCACCACACTTTCACCACACACCTCCCTCACCTCACCTTGCCGCACTTGCCCCCATTCCTGCTGTACCACCAGACCTCGAAGCTAAACCTAAACCTAAACCTAGGTATGTATGTAAGCTATTGCATTGCATATGTTTCTTTCCGTCCACTACATAGTACATAATGTAAGTATCAACTGACCCCATCATTCAGCCCACCAAACCCAGGAATTTCATCCTTTGAACAGTTGAGCAAAGCAAGCAGCTTGAACTTTTTTTTTCTTTAATCTTGCTTTCCATCTTCCTTCCTTCTCTTTCGTTTCTTTTTCGTTCTATTTTTTATGCCCGAAGCTGAAATAAAGTGCACGTATGGTTAGTATGTAAGGATGTATGTAAGGATGCATCTCTCTCGATTGGAAATATTCCGTCAGGTAGCGACATCTGTACCCCGCTATGAAATGCGGCCGCTCGAGCGTTTACCTTATACTTTCTTTACCTGGGTACGGCGGTAATAACATGCATGGTATTTAGATGCACTCATACACTTTAACTCGACGACGGCATACTTTAAAATAGTATATTATTGTTTCACTTATATGAATAAAAACTCAAGTGCCGAAGTACGCTGTGTAGAAAATAAAGCTGCATGCATACATAGTACAGTTGAAGTTTGAAGCTTATTATTGTAAAATGGGGTAAAGAACCTTGCAGCAGTATGTATGTGTATGTAGGTAGGTAGGTATGTATGTACGTGTGTACAGGTTACATAGGTAGGGAAGCAAAGCAGTTCAAGCAACACAGGCAGACGCATACTTACCTAGAACACAACAACAAGATATCAAGTTCAGCCCCCCTTAGCTACACAGATACAAAAAAGTCACGAGCGTCAGGTAGTAGTGCAAGTACGAAAAAATGATCGACCCCAAAATCCGCGCGGCACGGGATGATACACTGGTACCCCATGTTTGTCTAACCTAGGTGTGGTGTAAGTATGTACGTAGTGTAGGACTTGCTGTTCATTCATTCATTCACTCACCCGTCCATTCCATTTCATTTCATACCCCTCATTCAAAAGATAGCTACCTAGGTAGATCTTTCACGGGGGAAAGTAAAGCGAGAATGAAGGAATGACGGAGATGCCCGCGTTTACCTCTCTCTCTCTCTTTCTTCATCTATCTCTCATAAGTACATACACATGCATGTTTACCTGATCTATATTTTTAAATGCATATGTATGGTAGCTAAGCAGTGACGTTGACCTGATACGTTACCTTACTTGCATCTTCAACCCAAGATAGATGTTGTATGTACATATTAGGAAGAAAATGAACGATATAAGAGTAAATCCACTAATGTAGATACATACTTGATTGCACTTCCTTATTCTTTTGTCTTGTATTCACCGAAGTGATACCTGAACTAAGCTACAAAAGACATTGATGAGAAAAAGCGAGCCATCGCGGAGCTGCCATTCAACATCCGCGCCCCTTTCCGCCTTACCCCTCGGCAAATAAGGTAAGCATGTGCTACATATATGTACGTAGCTTACAGATTACATAGGTACCTATTAGACTAGCCTAGATAGTATCTCGGTATCGTACGACCAGTGCCGGCTCACATCTCGTCTCACATCAGCAGCCTTGCTTTCTCGTCAGCTACGCTACGCTACGTTACCTTTATCTGCCTACAACTCTCTTACCTAGCTAGCTTCGCGCCACACCTACACAGACTCATTCATTCACTCACTCGCTCATAGTAGAGTCAAATTAGCTTAGCTTAGCTTAACTTGCTTTTGCTAACTAGAGGTACATAAGAAGGTAGATAAGCGAAAAAAACGTTGGTCAGATAAGCCTCGATGTAATATACATCAACTTACATATTCGCCTTGAGGGATTGAGCTAAAAGGTAAGCGAATGTGATGCAAGAGCGCCTCTTGTAACAGCACGCCCTAACTGGAAAATATTACTCCGTCAATACAATACAACATGAGTAATCCGAGAGAGAAAGAGAGAGTGCGTGAGGCGAAATGAAATTGATGACGTTTTCTTTTCTCCTTCCCATGGTTTAACCTCGTTCGTCTGTCGGTGGCTGGCGCGAGCAAGAGAGCTCCGGCTGACGGCTGCTGCTGCTGTAACTGGACTAAAAAAGTGGCCTTCTTTCTCACCTTTTTTTTTTTTTTTTTTTTTTTTTTTTTTGTTTCTCGCCAATTAAAAAAGGGATAAATAAAACGTAAGACTCGATTCCCCCTTATGAGAAGAAGCAACAAATGCCAAATCCGTGCGTACAGAAGCTTACCTGTTCAGGATACCGACACCCCCTGCTGTCAGCCTACTGTGGTTGAGTATGTACTTATGATATAGGAGTTTGCTCGATGAATGGATGAAGGATTATCAAAAACAAGATTCGATGGATGATGGGACTTGTTGTCGTGTAGAGAGCCGTGTCCCATATGAGTAGATAAGTAGGTACCTTACCTACTTGCCTCCGCCTCTAAATACGTACATACAGCATACGTCAATTTTAAGGACCCCTGGATTTGACAGCACAAGGTCCAAGCGGTAGACGGCCCCGGCATTTGCTTGCCGCACCGACATCAGGCCGAACACCGTCCCTTGGATGCGTTGTTGTTGGTGTTAGTGGGTGAAAGTAAAAGACAAAAGTAGATCCTTTTGATGTTCATCCTACGTATTTAGCTTGTATCCAACCATTTGAAGATCTCGGTGAATGAGCCGCCCGGATAAGGGGCGCTATGACTGACTAGCGATCAATGGCCGAGCGGCCCCCAAAGGATTCAGGCGGCAATGGCAGCTGCATACAGGCAGCCGCGGGCGTTGCCTGCTGCAAGTACTGTATGTATAACAGACTGAATAGTGGGGTGTCCTTTTCTCTCGATGCTGGGGACGAGTGCCGGCGGAACTAGATCGCGCAAGTTTGCATAAATGTTGTCTGCCTACCCGAGGCATAATGTTGGTCGCGTCTGAAAATGTTCGGGGTTATCGAAGGCAGAGGAACTGCTAGACAAGAGAAAAAAATGGGGCCTTGTTTTGAGATTTGATATACTTACATATTTCAGTTCTTGTCAATGCAATTAACCGGCAGCATTGAAACGAAAGGGAATCCGTCGCAACTCGCTTTCACCGAATCTATAATTGGTGGTAGTTTCAACCAGGATTCATATTCCCCGAGATGATCAATGCGATCGTTGCAGATGAATGCCACAAAGCGCTCGGGATGACAACTTGCGAGGGCAGAGAATCAAAGCCCTCAGGGGTAATGAAATTGCTGGGTAGGTTGGAGAAGGACTTCGGTGAGTTGGGCTGGTCTGGGTTGGTTTGAAAGAATACGAAGCGACAAGTTGCTAAGTTGCCAGTCGCTCAACCGGCGTGCGAATAGCGCAAAGAGTAGAATGGTGCCATTCAACGAAAGTTGCAGAGTATCGAAGATTGGTGTGGGATTCGGCAACTCGGGCGTTTGATTGGGGATTGGCTTGTGACGAATCGTCCTTGTCGCGGGTAGCACTTATACGGTGGTAGTTTAAGAAGACGGCGGAATCGGCCGCGCGGGGAGAGAACCCCCCCTGCCTGCTTCAGGGTTCCTTTCAAAGGTGTCTTCCTAGGGTCGGTTATTCCATGGCATATCAGATTGACACCCTCCCCAGCTACAGTAAAGGCATGAGAAGCATGACTCTCGACCTCAATCTCCGCTGCAGGTATATTCCCCCCTCGATGCGATTGACATTGGAAACGATCGCTTTAGGTGCTACGGCCGCGAGCCTAGAGCCGGTCGACCAACCGCCATTCAGGCCTTTCAGATCGGAGGGGGGGGGTGGCAGCATCGGGATCTTGTCAACAGAACTCCACACCCAGTCTTCGGTTACTGTTACATGCTCAGCTCGACACCCTGGCAAAAGACACTGCATGATACGTACATGTACCGTAGCACCGCATGCTTAGCAACGCCCAAGGAAACCTAATGCAGGTCTTTGCTGCGAGTCTTCCTCTCTCCTGTCACCGGTATTGTCGCGGGAGATAACCGCTGCCGATTGGACTGCTCGAACATCTCTCCCACTTTCCCACTCTTTCAGATGGAGTCGGACGTTCCCAGTATAACTTATACGACCCCCCGGCACACCTCGGATTAAGCAACGCCACGTCCGGGGGCTTGTTCACGAAGCATGCACGACAGAACATGGGGTAGAGACAAGAGAATGGGGGTCACATCATGACAGAAATCCGCCCTCCCAGCCTAACCACTGAGCGTCTCCAGTTAGCGAGACATCGCTCCTCATCCGCATACCACCTTGTGTTGTTGACAAGCATTTCTGGAAACCTCTAAATGCGACCGTGCAGGGACTCGCGACCCTGTCTGTAGCGCACCCAATATGAAATCGTTCGTAACCGATCAAGAATAGCCAAGAGATTACGACAGGAGTTGCCAACCACGATTTGTCGGAACAGTGCTGCCATTTCTACTGCAATGATAAACCACGACTAAGGTTCGACTACCTTGATCAGGTAAAAGTCCCGGTCAACCACGTTTGAAGACGCTCATGATTAGTGACCGGCCAGTGAAAGAGCGACAGTGTCGTCGTATATCACGAGAGAATGTGGGAATTTTCGGCCTTGGCGATTTAGGCTGATGATAGGCACATCTTGCACATCTTGTTATCAGGGTCATTAGAAGTGTCTGGAATTGATCGACGGTAAATCAATGCCCTCAGTATCAAGTTGAGTAGCATTAGTTCCAGCAGCCTGACTGGATGTTGGTATTGAATGCTGAACAACAAACATAACCTACCATTGACGTTTCGAAGGGTCCTCGATAAGAGACTCTGAATGATGGTGACAACTAGCTGGCCAAGCGAACAAACTTTCCCCCCAGGTTTACCGGGAAGTATAGTATAACAAAGCCAGCGTATACAGATACGAAGTATCTTGGGGACATTGGCCGTCGTCGACCCCTTGCGCTGCGCAGAGAACGCATGTGTTGAGAAATTGAAATTACAACATCTCAACATCATATGACCGTATAGCAGTATCTGCTGTGTGACGGTATATCATCACTCTGCCCTGGCCTTGAGAATGGATTTGTAAACATACCTTAGGGCTGTATATTCGCATCTTGGACTAGACCGTGGGTAGAGTCGCATCTGCCTCGTCCTCGACACGTAGACCGGCGAGGCTTAGACTCAACCACCTCACTTCGTTGGAGCTTAGCATGCATTTGCCAAGTCCAATCCAGAGCGCCCGCTAATATCCGTTGATCGTAACATTCGCCATACACTGTTCTCTAAAACAAGGGTATTCAGACCATGGTTGATCCGGTGGCGACAACGTGGGGATGCATATCAGAAGGAATGGCGCGAGATAGAAAAAGATATGACCGGCCAAGAATGTAAGTCTTTCGATGATGTCCCTTCACATTACCTTCGAGCTCAGCCTGTGAAACGAAAGAAAATAGCGGCATGCTTCCGTACTGCGTGCAAGTTGCTAGGACGAACTCTCTTGCGCATAACTCAACTGATCTGTAAAACATGCAACGCGACATGAACATTGTCTCAATCGCAATGAGAGAGTTCTCATATATTAATAGAGTCGGCTCAAGAAAATGAGTTGCCTGTATCCCGGCGAGTACTTAGGTTGAATGCTTATATGGAATAACTGCGAAATCTAAAGGAGCCCCAATTTGTGCAGAGCCGACAGATATTGTTGGATGAAGTTCCCTTTAATATAAAGGGCTTGCTTAGATGTTGAGGGTCTCTATACTTGTAGAGCAGAATAGAACCCCCCTTTCACAGTGCCCTATATGGTCTCATAATAAAGGAACGCCCGTTCTATTCATCAGAGGGCAAAACAGGTGTTGAGCTCAAACAACGCGGCAGCTGTTATCGGAGACTTCAGATATACTTGAAGCCGCTACATTGTTCAAGGTTGATCGTGGAATTTCAAGGCTTATACCGCCTCAATTGAGTACCCGGACGGATACTAGATGTTGTACATGTTCCAAAGGCCTATCCTACCAAGTTAGATATACGATTGGTAGGATAATGTAATTGGATTCTGGTGTTAGGTAAGTTTGGCTTAGACATCTGGTTCTGTCAAACATGAATTATTGTTTGCTTGATAAACAACATCGGGGATAGGCCTGGCTAGACCCATAGAAACAGTATCCTCGCAGAAGAGTTGATAGCTGGATCGAACGAGGGTTAGGAATACCATATAGGTAGATCTCGTGTGGCTTGGTAAGAAATGGGTGGTGTGATAAACTTATAAGGCTTGGCCGCAAGACAATTGGAGGTAGGGACTGTAGACAAAACAATAATGCTACAACTTTACTATGAAAAGTGTATCCCATTAAGTATGTCTAAAAACGAACTCCCTCGTTTAAACGTGAATCTGGTGAAGGTGCATCTAAGAAAAGAGCCATCAGGATTCAAGATGAATGGGGTGAAGATAAGATAAGAATCTTATCTTATCGTACCTCCCAAAAATTTGGGTAGGCCGGAACTTGATCATATGGATTTGTATAGGCCGTCCGTCTAGAAGCACAGGAATTGGACATACATAAACGACATCTTGAAATCCAGCCAAGACAGCGTTCGACTCGACACCACAATCCTGTTCCTAGCCCCTGCGGAATATAAAATCAAATCAGCGGAAGTAATTCTTATTCTAAAATGGGCCGCGAACTTCAGAAGCGCAAGAGGCGCTCATCTCGCCCCGCCACTCGTCAACCCTCGTCCAACAGATCGAAACTTACGAATCCCCTGGGAAACAGTATTGTAGCTCGGAATTGGTACGCGGCCTTTTTTCTTCTATGGAGCCACCCTCGACTTGCTCCCTCCCGTGTTTGCGTCTCTCTGAGATGTCCAGCAAACTATACCCTATCATCCACTTACCACTCCCAGATCCTTACTAACATGCACAACCCCTCGACTTACAGGAACAAGAACGAGACAACGACGCAAAACTACCGGCGACTAGGCCTCGTATCCCGCCTGCGCGCACCAACAGGCGGCTCAGAGCTACACCGCAAAACCGCACCCGCTGCTACAGCAGCAGCAGCAACTGCCACCACGCCCGCTGCAAAGAAGGGCAGCAAAGATCCCTTCGCCATCCACGGGACACAATCTGCCACCGCTGTCACGGCAGAAGTGAAAGTCGAGCGTGACGAGAACGGGCGCATCGTCCGCGTCATCAGCGGCGAGCGAAAGAAGTTCAACCCCCTGAACGATCCACTAGTCGAGCTCGACACGGACTCGGAGGACGCCGAATCTAACGAGGATGCCGAGGAGTGGGGCGGGTTCGAGGGAGAGACGGAACAAAATGAGATTATCAGACAGCTCGAGGGCGAGGCGAACCGGCCCGTCGAGAAGAAGCCGCGGACGCTGAGCCCGCGCGAGATAGAGTGGTTGCAGTCTCTCGTGGACCGACACGGCGACAACACGGCCGCCATGGCGCGCGACCGCAAGTTAAACCCTATGCAACAGACTGCGGCTGAGATTGCGCGGAGAATCAGGAAATGGAAGGAAAGTTCCAAATAACGAGCATGAAATTCTCTGTTGCTGCTTCTACAAAATTCGCATCGGAAGGCGTTTAAGGCGTTCAGCGGACTTTCAAATTTTAACTGAATCGTGGAGCCAAAATGACGTTTATTTGGCTAGAAAGAACTCGTTGTGTCGATGGACACAATCCATCTGCAGGCTGATGCATCGTCATTAAGTTACATACAAAACCACACCATCGTGATTCGTTATGATCTGAGCCGAACATTCCCACGGTGTAAAATGCTTGTCTCGCATATACAAGACAATCCTGGTATCTCCGCGTCATGATGAAACAGCATCCGGAACACCAATTATACCTATAGAAAACAACACAGAGTAGACAACATACAAATTGCCTTGTCCGCTCCGGCAATCATTACGCCCACCACGCAAATGTACAACTGATCAGCCGCCCGTTGTGGGCTAGTAACGCTCGAAGTGTAACGAGTGCTGATTGTCTAGTGCAATGTCCTGTCATAGTTAGCGCTAGGGAACCGCACTGGCTGCGCATCGTCGTAGTCCTCGGCAGCCGGAGGCGCATAAATGTTGGATCCGCCCGACGGCGCAGCGTATGGGTCGGAGAAAGGGTCGGGATGTGGAGATGTGGCGCCATGTGTTCGGTAGCTGTTATCAAAGGGGTTCTCGTGGGGAGCTGGAGAGGTGGTATGCTGGGGCTGATACGATGTCTCGGTCTCGTACAGAGGGCGGGAGCCAAAGGAATCGGGATCGTATGGTCTGTCATTGTGAATATCGTCGTGATGATCGTCCATATTAACAGGAGCGTATGCTTCTTCGTCGTGAGGCGCCATCGAGAACGC
>Ga0247782_1000258_pt1 | contig 55237 bp, 36 predicted proteins | sample UWRJL019104C5_FD_179928 | JGI IMG/M metagenome (GOLD analysis project Ga0247782, IMG submission 179928) | Plant litter microbial communities from Arlington Agricultural Research Station in Wisconsin, United States - UWRJ-L019-104C-5 | ecosystem: Environmental > Terrestrial > Plant litter >...
CTTTTAATTTTTAATAGCTATAAAAGCTATTATTTATATAATTTTAAAAAATATTATAAAAATAATAATATTATTATGCTTTATATGCTAGCATATTTATTATATAAGCTTTAGCTTTTTAATATTAACTGTTTTAGCTTTTTAAAACAGTTATATAAAAAAAAAATTAAACACTTAATATAAGCATATATTATATATATATTAAAAATAAAAGCTAACATATAAAAAAGTTTTTAAAAAGCAAAATTAATGCTATACAACTTAAAATATATTATTGCTTAGCTAAATTTTTATTTAACTACTTTTATAATTAAAGCTTTATTTAATAGCTTACTTTTATTTTAGCAATTTATTACTTTAAACAATATATAAAATATAATATTTTAGTTTATATTTATTAAATATTTTATTATATAATATTAAAATAGCTTGCTAACATATATTATTAAAAATATATAGCAAATTATATATAGTATAATAGCTATTATATATTATTTAGCTTTGTTAAAAAAAAAAGTTATAACTTTTTATATAACAAATAACTAATTTAATTAATATTGCTATATTAAAAAAACAAAATTATAAAATAAAAGATTACTTTATATATAAAATATAAAAAAGTTATAAGCTGCTAAAGCAGCTGCTATGCAAAAAATAATAAAAAAGCATACAAGTAGTAGTTATATAAAAAAGCAAAAAACTTGCACATAACGCTATAAAATATATAGCAAGCTTAGCTATAATATATAAACATATTAAAAAAAAAAAAAAACATTTAGCAAATCTAATTTTAAATAGTTTAAATTAATTTTTTATTATATAGTTAAGTTATAAAAGATTGTTTATATAAAGGTAAAAAAAAGTGGCAAATATAGCTAGGTAGCAAATATGGCCGTAGAATACATTACTTAAAATATTACTAGCTAAAATTATTTATAGTTATAATTTAAATAAAAAATAAAAATTGTTTAAAAGTTAAGTATTACTAAGCATAAAAACATAAGTATAGCATATTAAAAACTTATAATTTAAGCTATATAAAAATATGCAATTTTACTAGCAACAAATAAAATATTACTATAATAAATAAAAATTATTAAAGCTAATCTTAAAAAAAAAAGATAAAATTTATTTACTTTATAAAAATATTAAAATAAAATAACCAAGCAATAAGCTTAATTTTATTAAAATTAAACTTTTTAAAATTTAAAAAGTACTATTATAACTATTTTATAAGCTAAAGTTGCTATTAAAAATAAAAATATATAGTATATTTTCATATTACTTTTTAAACTAGCACTAAAAAATGTTAAATTTAAAACTAAACTAAAAGTTAAACTTAATTTAAACAAATATAAAATTAAAAAATATTAAACTTATATTAATAAAAATAAATAATTAAGTACTTAGTTAAATAAAAAAAATATAAACACTTAAAAAATATATAAGAGCTTAAAAAGTATTTAAAGCATTTTTTTAAAACTATTAAGCAATTTTATTACTAATACTTTAATTAACTTAAGCTAACTAGCTTTAGTTAACTATTTAAGTTAAAAAAAACTTAAAATTAACTTTGTTTTAATTAAAGCTACTTAAAAAAAGAGGTAATTTTAAAAAACTTTTTTATATTTTTTTTAAATCTTTTTTTAAAGCTTTAAAACCTTGCTTAATTATTTTACTAGCTTACTTTTTTAGTAAACGCTTTTATTTATAAAAATAAAAAAGTTAAGCAAGCGCTTTTTTTAATTTAACTTTAACTTTTACTTCTTTTTTTTTAACCTTATTTATATTAAATGCTTATTTTTTTATAACCTTTATTAAAACGCTAAAGCTATTATAAAAGCAACTTGCTTTAATATATTTTTTATAATAAAAAAAATTTTTAAAAATAATATATTTAAGCAATTATTTAAAATACTAAAAGTAAAGCATAACTTTATTACTATTAGCAAAAACTATAAAGGCTAAAAACTTATATTAATTAGCTTTAAAAAAAGAACTAAAATAGTGAAACATTTTAATAATATAGTAAAAAATATATAATTAAAAAAAAATAAAAACTTACTTAAAAAATTATTAAAGGCAACAATTTAAAAAGAAAAGAAATAGTATTATAAACTAATATGTAAAAACTTATTAGAAAGCTTAAAAATATAATTAAAACAAGCTTAATAAAAAGTAATAATAGCTAAATTAAAAAAAATGCTATAGCTAAAAAAATGTTATATAATTATAACTTAATAAAACAAAATTAATAAATTACTTATAATAATTTATATTCTTAAGATTGTAAAATTACTATTGCAATCTAAAGAACTACGCTTATAAAAGCACTAAAAAATGTTTATTATAAAAAACAAATTAAATATATAATTTTTTATATATTTAGCTAGCTATAATTATCTTTTTTATTTTTAGTAATTAATTTAAGCATATACTTAGCATATAACTAAAACTATTAAGTATGTAAAAAAAACCTCTTAATAATTAATTAAAACATAAGCCCTTTTATTTGTTTACTTTTAACAATAGCAAAATATAGCTATTTAAACTGTTTTAGACAGTAAGAATTGTTATATAAATATAGCCGGGTAGCTAATATAGCCATAAAATATATTATATAAACTAATAAATATAAAAACATATTAAGTTATTAACTAATAAAAACTTTTAGTTAAAATTTAAAATTATAAGCATTAATATTAATATTGTAAAAATATAAATAACTTTTTTATAGTTTAAATAAATAATATAGCATTATAAAAAATTATTAATTTGCTAGCATATAATTTTTAAAAAAAATTAATATATTAAATATATAAACTAGCTTAATTAAGTTTTAATATTAAATATTATTTAAACATTTTAATTTTAATAAATAAATTATTTTATAAGCTTAATTATACTATAAAAAAATAAAGTATAAAAAAATAGTTTTTATACTTTAAATAAAACTTTAATTATTTAATAAACTATTTAAAAAAGTTTAAATTATTATAGTATAATAATAAAAACTAAAAAATAAAAATTAAAAAGTATTAATATAAAATATTTATATTATTTAAATAATATTATTAAAACTATAACATATTTTATAGGTTAATTGCACACCTAGGTTAATTATATACTTTTTTTAATTTTTATGCAAACAATTTTTTATAACTTAATTATATAATAAAAAATAAATTAAAACTATTTAAAATTTAATTTATTAAATATTTTTTGCTTATTTTAAGATGTTTATATATTATAGCTAGGCTTGCTATATATTTTATAGCGTTATATATAAGTTTTTTACTTTTTTATATAATTACTCTTTATATGCTTTTTTATTATTTTTTATATAGCAGCTGCTTTAGTAGCTTATAACTTTTTTATATTTTATATATAAAGTAATTTTTTATTTTATAATTTTAATTTTTTTATATAGCAATATTAACTAAGTTAGTTATTTATTATATAAAAAGTTATAACTTTTTTTTTAATAAAGCTAAACAATATATAATAGTTATTGCGCTATATATAATTTACTATATACTTTTAATAATATATATTAATAAGCTATTTTAATATTATATATTAAAATGTTTAACAAATATAAATTATTAAAGTAAAAGCAAGCTATTAAATAATGCTTTAATTATAAAAGTAGTTAAATAAAAATTTAGCTAAATAATAATATATTTTAAGTTATATAGTACTAATTTTACTTTTTAAAACCTTTTTTATATGTTAGCTTTTATTATTAATATATTAAATATATTAAAAAACACAAGTAAAATTTTTTTTTTTAATATATATATAATATATACTTATATTAAATATTTTTTCTTTTATATAATTATTTTAAAAAGCTAAAATAGCTAATATTAAAAAGCTAAAGCTTATATAATAAATATGCTAGCATATAAAATATAATAATATTATTATTTTTATAATACGTTTTAAAATTATATAAATAATAGCTTTTATAGCTATTAAAAATTAAAAGTTAATATATATTTTTTATATAACTACTTATATATTAATTAAAATATTAAACTTAATTAATATTTTGCTTATTTATTATTTAGCTATTTTTTATAGTTATAATAACCTAACTATTAAGCAATAAAGTGCTTTTATACTAAATTAATAAATATAATTTTTTTATAATAATAATATATAGCAAAATAATATAGCTATATAATAAAACAGCTTAAATAATTATAGCCTATTTATAATTGCTTTGCTATATTACTTTTAAGTTTTTTATATAATTAAATATAATTATAACTATTTTAAATAAAATTTTGCTTATAATAAATTTAGTTTTATTAAAGTTATATATATATATATATATTTTTAATTTTATATTTTATTATTATATTTTATATAAAAGCAAACTACTTATAATATTTAAATAAATCTTTATATAAAACGCGCTAGTAATTAATTTAGTAATTAAAATATATTATAAAAGCTAATTTTTATTAATATATTTTTTATTATATAACTTTAATAATTAGTTAGCTATATTTTTAATACTACTAAGCTTAAATAAAAATAATTATATAATAAAGTTAAATATATATTATATAATAGCTTGCTTTTTAAATTTAATAAGTTTTTGCTTTTTAAAGTTACTATTATATATAGTTATATAGCTATATTTTTAGTTTATTAAAGTTGTTAATAGTATATTATAAATTTTAGCTGCGCGTTAAACGCTTAGTTTTAGGTTTATATAAAAGGCTTAAAGTGCAAAAATAATATTAAACTTTTTTTAAAGGCCTATTATAATATGCAGTAAAAATATAATAGGTTAAAGATTATTTATATAAAGGTTAAAAAAAGTGTGCAATTAACTTAGGTATATAATTAACCTATAAAATATATTATTTAAAAAATAAATAATAAAATTATATGCTACTTTAACTTTAAACTTTTGCTATATAATATATTTTATAGCTATATTTACTATCTAGCTATAGTTGCTACTTTTTTTTACTTATATATATATAACTTTTAATCTATTATATTTTTACTACTTAGTATAATAAGCCTTTAAAAAGAGTTTAATATTATTTTTATAATTTAAGCGCTTTATATAAACCTAAAACTAAGTATTTAATATGCAGCTAAAATTTATAATATATTATATATAACCTTTTTTAACTAACAATTATAAAGCGAACATACTTTCTTTAAGGACCAACCGTTAAAAAAGTATATACTGCTTGCGCAAGCTTATTAAAAGCAAGCTAAAAATTAGCTAAAGGCTTAATAAGGCCTTACGGCCACATATAATTAGCACACTAAATAAAAGTAATTTTTTATAGCTACTTTTTAAAATCTAGCATATTATTTTATAATATACTAAGCTTTAAACCTTATTTTTTTTTATATATATTTAATAATTATAATATACTGTTTAAATAAAAAGTACTAACTATTTATAAAATTTATAATTATTAAGTAAATAGCTATTACTAAACTAAAACTTTGCTTAAATAAATTAAATATAAATAATTTATAAACTTAGTGCTTATAATATTTAATAAAAAAAACTTTATATTATTAAAGCTAAATAATTTAAATAGCTAATATAAAGTTTATAAAAATAAAAAAGTTAAAGTTTATATTAGCTAAAATATAGTTATTTAGCTAACTAAATATTAAGCTAATTATAATTATATTTATAATATTATAAAAATAGATTTATAAAATATAATAAACTATTAATATAAACAATAATTATGATAGCTTAAACTAGCTAATTATTATAACTGCTAATAAATAAGCAAAAGTTAAAAATAAAAAATAATATTAAAGCACTTATATATAACTATAAGCAGCTTAAACAAAATATTATTATTATAAAAATTAAAAATTAAATATTTATAATTAAAAAAAGTAATAAGTAAAAGTTTAGCTAACTAAACTTTATTTAAATAATTTAAATATTAGTTAACTTAAATAAAATAAAATTTATAAACTAACTAGCAAGTATATTATAAAATATTAAATTATAAAAACTTAAAAAATAAAATAATACTTAAAAATTTTTAAAAGTATATTTAATAAAAAAATATAAATTTTAAGCTATTTAAAAAAACTTTTAAAAAGTAATTATATAAACTATTTTAAAGCAAAAATAAAACTTTAAAATTTTTTTTTTAATAATAGCAAGTTTTAATATATAAGCTAAAAAGTTATTATTAGTTAAAAAACAATTTATAATTAGCTTTTAATTATTAATATAAACTTTAGCTAAGCTTTAAGTAAATTTTAATTAAATAAAAAATAACTTTTAAAAATATAGTTTTAATATTAAATAAAGCTAAGCAATAATAAAATATTTAATAAAATATTAATAAAAAGCTAATAATAATAAAAAGTATATACTTTTTAATAATATTAAAAGTAGGCCTAACTATAAAGCATATAGCTAGGTATAGCCAAAGGTAGTACTTAGTGCTTAATAAAAGTATAAGCTAGCAAAAGCTTGCTAGGTATAGGGCTTAGATTAAAAGATATAATAAAATATAAGGGCCGCAGGTCTATATAGGGCACTATAGGTAAAGGTGTATGCTTAGTAAGCAAGGGAGGCAACTTAGTATGCTTAAAAAGCAGGCTAAGTAAGCTAATATATAAAAAAAATAAGTAAAGTAGGCTAGCAAGCGCTAGACCTATTAAATAGCAAATAGGTAGTAAAGTGCTAGCAAAAGCTTGCAAGCTTAATATAAAAAGTATAAAGTATATAAAGCTTATAAAGCAGCTAATATAACAATAAGCTATAAGTAATATAGTAAAAGCTTAAAGCTGCAATAGTAAAATTAAAAGGTTAACTAATAGTAAGCTATAAATATAATATATAAGTGTAATAAAAAAGTAATTGCTATTAATTATTTAAAAAATCTAATAAAAGTAGGTAGCTAAGTGCCCTTATATATATGCTTAAAATTATAAAGTATATTTAACAATTAAACTACTATATATAATTGCTAGTATAACAAAAGGTTAAGTCTTTTTAACTAATAAAAAAATTTATAGTAGGTTATAGTAAATATATTTACTAGGTCTACTATAATATAGCAGGTCTTAAGGGCTTAAAGGCCACTAAAAGCGCTGCAAATAGCAAAGCCTAAAGGATAGGCGCTTATAAGTTCAAAGGCCAAGGCGGGGCCGAGGCGCGGCCAACTCGTAAAGGCTTAAGATTGGCAAAGGGAGGTGTAAGTAGAGCTACCCTATATATAAGTAAAGTTACCCTGCATACTAGCCTGGCTTACCTTACATTAGTGTGCATAAAAGCTTAATTAGTGCTGTAACTAGTGCTATAATCGTAATAAGCCTTGCAATAGTTACCACATAGGTTATAAGGCATGCAGTGGCTCCACTATAGTGCCTGCAGGGGCCTGGCAGTGAATACAAGGCTCTATGAATAGCTATAGCGCCATAGCACCTCCATAGTGGCCCATGGAGGCATGGCATCGTCATGGTGGCTCAAGGAGGCATAAGGCGGATGCATATAGCAACAAGTGAGTGGCTTATGTAAGGGTAAGGCCTATGGCCAAGTAAAGGTATGGCCAGTGAGGTGTTAGCGGCTAAAGGGTAGAAAATGCAGTTAGTAGAAACGCAAAGGCGTTTTTAACAAATAATTTATTAAAAAATAAGCAAAACATAAATAATTTAAAAGCAAAAATATAAAGCTTAGCTTAAAGCTATATTATAATAATAAAAAACTAGTATATAAATAATAATTAAAGCAAGTTATTATAAGCAAGCAAAAAAAATGCTTAAATATTATAATTATAGCAAGCTAAAATATATAGCTATAAATTATTAGTTTAAATTATAAAGCAAATAGCTAGCAGCTAAATAATAATTAGCACTGCTAAAAAAGTTAAAAAATAAAGTTTAAAACATAATTACTACTTAGTCTAGCTTAAAATTAAAAAAAAATTAAAAGCTAAGCTATAGTAAAACAATATATTTAATTTACTTTAGCAAAAACTTATAACATATCCCACGGCTATATTTGCCACCCGGCCATATTTACCACTTTTTTTTCTATATAAAAAACATCCGTGCGCAACTTTATAACTTAGCTAATACTAATACTATAATAATATAAATAGTATTAATTAATTTATAACTAAATAATAAGTTTAAATATGTTTTTTTTATATTTATAGCATTTTTATTAAGCAAGTTTTTAAGGTATTAAATAAGTAAGAATTATTAAAAAAATTTTAATAAAAAAGTTTATATGTAAATTTAAAACTTTATTAATATTAAATATATAATAATATAAATATAACTAGTTATTAGCTTTTTATTAAAATAAAAAATATAATAATGTTTTTTTTAATTTAATTACTTTATTATTATATAAATTATATACTATTATAATATTTATACTATAATATAATCCTTATTAAAAATTATATAATCTTTACTTGTTATAGGTTAGGCTAGATAGCGCTAACCCGTTAGAACGCTCCGTTAAAACGCACCCCCTTTCTAACGTTTTGCTAAGTAGGGCCCACGCTACTACTTAGCAACGCACACGCGTGCGCTACCTTTATAAATTCCTCTTTTTCTTCTTTAAGCTAGAATATAGACTGCATTGCATATAAGCCGCTCAGCTTTAGCCCTTTATATTACTTAACGTATTATTTAATAACTTACTAAATAAAAATACTATAAATATAAAAAAATTATATTTAAACTTATTATTTAGTTATAAATTAATTAGTACTCTTTATATTATTATAACATTAGTATTAGCTAAGTTATAAAGTTGCGCACAAATGTTTTTTATATAGAAAAAAAAGTGGCGAATATAGCCAGGTAGCAAATATAGCCGTGGGATATATTAATTGTTACTATAAATAACTTTAATTTATTTTATAACTTTATTTTAATTTAATTAAAAAAGTATAATAAATATATTATATATAAAATATAACCTATAATTTAAATATTTAAATAAAGCTTTATTAATAATATAGCTTATTTTTTTTAAATAATTAACTATAACCTTACTATATATAAATTTTTTATATATATTATTACAAGCTTTTTTTTTTAAAAAAAATTATTGCTTATAAAATTAATATATGCTTAACGATTAACTATATAATAATTATAATACGTACTAAGGTACATGCTTTATAAGTGCGTGCTACAAGTATATATTTAGTAGCAACTTTTTTATTATAAATAATTTACACTTAAAAACAAAAAAACAGCGTTATAATCTATAAAAATAATCTTATATAATATATCCCACGGCTATATTTGCCACTTTTTTTCTATATAAAAAACGTTTATGCTAACATTATAACTTAGCTAATACTAATGCTATAATAATATAAATAGTATTAATTAATTTATAATTAAATAACAAGTTTAAATATAATTTCTTTATATTTATATTATTTTTATTTAGTAGGTTATTAAGGTAGTAAATAAATAAAGATTATTAAAAAGATCTTAATAAAAAGGTTTATACGTAAATTTATAACTTTATTAATTTTAATTATATAATAATAAAAATAAAACTATTAAATTTTTATTAAAATAAAAAATCTAGTAGTGTTTTTTTTATTTTTAGTACTTTAATATTAAACAAGTTATATAGTATTATAATATTTATACTATAATATAATCCTTATTGAAAATTATATAATCCTTACTTAGCGTATTGCTTAATAACTTGCTAAATAAAAATATTATAAATATAAAAAAATCATATTTAAACTTATTATTTAGTTATAAATCGATTGGTACTATTTATATTATTATAGCGTTAGTATTAGCCAAGTTATAATGTTGCGCAAAGCGTTTTTTATATGGAAAAAAAAGTGGCAAATATAGCCGGGTAGCAAATATAGCCGTGGGATACGTTATAGTTTATTACAATAAAGACAAACTTAATATTATAATTATAGCCTAACTAATGCTTAAATATATAGAAAGTCTTTTATATTTAGCATATAAGGTCCTTTTTTAAGATAGTTAGCCAATCTTAAAAATAAGCACTAAGAACGATCTACGTGGTCAAGGTTTTTTGAGTCCATACAGTATTAGGTTAGGATCAGTCTGGGTAGCCTAAGTGGAGCCCCTGGAAATCCTTCCGAACATAGACAAACTATGGCTGAACCATGGGCAGGACCACGTTGCCTCCGCACAGTGCACTGGGTCTGCTTCTAGTACATCTGTATTTGGTTAGTATAGTGGGTACATATGTAGCAAAGTCACTTTTCAAATATTTTCCCGAGCCTACCCAGCAGGCCCTAAGTAGTAGGGCTCGAGGAATGTGGCGTGCTGAATTAGGCTGTGGGGGTGGGGAGGTTCCAGCGATGCGGTTACTATGGCTCATGCGTCTTATAGTATATGTATTGAACGGATTGACATTGCTTTGGTGACGTGTGTGTGTGTGTGTGAGAGAGAGAGACATTGAGAGAGAGAGAGAGAATAGATGGGGGGAGAGCCGGCACACTCGAGACAAGGAGGGGAGAAGCTATTGCAGACAAGTCATTAGCAAGTAAATTTGGCTGAATGAAGCTCGACTCGGGCTAGGCCCTAGGGAGCGAGCATACAAAAGGGGAAGGGAGTGGAAGAGTTGGTCCCTAAGACGTCTAAAAGCCTCCTTTCCTACACAACTTAACTCACACACCCGCCTCCCAAACAGCTTTTCACAGATTAGTCTTTTGCAACTCGGTCTTTCACAGCGAAGTCTTCATAATTCAGCCCACATCTTTCCATCGCAACCCCAAACACCATGGCAGCCAATTCTGCTTTTGCTGCGGCGCTTAATCCTGCCAATCCGAAGGAAGTCAGGGTCTGGTATCTCGTCAAGGAGGGCTACGCCGGGATGACTTCCCTGTCCGTCAACGATTTGCTTACAAAGCGCCAACGTTTGCAAAAGGTCGCCCATAGTGCTCCTAAACCCGAAGGTGCTGTCACGGAAACCGTCGATGCCAGCACCTCGATTCTTGGGGGCGGCGTGGGTTTCGGTAAAACTGTCACTCCGACTTCGGTTCGTATACCGCCCAGTGTGACCGCGTATGAGACAGTTGAATGGAGACCGTGGCTGATGAGTCTGGCTTGTGCATAGGTAACTATATATGGCATTATGCAGGATAAGAAAGTCTGCATGATCAGCCCGACGGTTTGGCCTCTGAGAAAAGACGACATATATATTGTCGCTTCTGAACGGGCCGTGGCTGCTTCCAGGGCGGCCGAAAAATTCAAACCCGGCAATGCCATTGTCGATGTGGTGTTCTTCATCAAGTAATTATTCGCCTCTCTTACTTGATAGCTGACATGAAAAGCATACACTAACCGTCCGAATCTAGGACCCCGGAAAACGAGAAGCCCAGCATCGAGTCGGTCGATGTTAGTAATGGCACGACAAAGCGCCTGGATGACGCGCTACCCAATGCCGATTCACGCCTGTGCGCAGCGTACTTTCCTGACGGCGACGACGGTAAGGACCGGCCGTTTGTGTATTACAAGAGAAGCAGTAAATTATACGAGTATGACGTGTACGATCAAAGCGGTCAGTCCATCATCCATCCGATTGTTGCATCAGTCTGCGGCATGCTAACACCAGACGCCATATCCAATATACAGTCACCCCAATTAACGGAATTACCAGCTTGCCGGGAACAACCGCCCTGGCTTCTTGCATCTTTAAGGGCGTGCCTTATCTTTTCTGGTTTTCCGCTGGAGAGTACAGGCTGATGTATAGCAAACGTAAAAATGGGAAATGGACTACTCAGGCGCAGGTTCCGGGAAACGATGGCGGCGAGCTGCCAGAACCTGCTTATAGCCAGTCTGACCTAGATGTCGTGACCACAGATGACGACCAGCATATCTTGATCTTCTACCTTACTAACGGATCCACAAATCCCTACGACTACTTTGCTTGGATGGAGCCCCCCCAATGATAAGGGACAGGGTTGTCTATTACGTTCTCGATCATTACCGCTTGATCCTCCCTTGATAGTAGGATCATGCGCAAGCCGAAGTATCGAAGGGGCACAGGAACCATCATTCAGTATTAGTAGGAAATAGGAAGAAGATAACCGATCACTATCGTTAAGATGATGAATATAATTGAATAACAACGCTTTCGATTTATATATATATATATATCTCTCTATCTACTTTATGGGTGGTGATGAACGTGACTGGGCTGAGGGGAGAGTAGTTTTTTTGTTGGGTGGGGGGGGGGGGGGGTTAAACACCTCGGTGCAGTCTTCATTTGCTCGGCCCTGGTTGGAACTGCTAATTCGTCTTGATTAAGGACCCTAAAGATGTCTCTGAGTATTGAGAATTACCAAAAACATTTGAACCCAGTCATATCTGATATTCTCGTTGTCCCGCTAAACAAACCTGGATCCTAGTCGTTACTTCTGATGCTAGGCTAAGGCCGCTGGTCCTTTGTCAATCAGTTGAATTACCTGAGTGGCGTCCTCCCATGTCCCAGCTTGCATGTCTCACTCACGCCATATTCTGAGGTCTTTCTTTTGCGTAGCAGTAGATTATTCTTGATCCGAATGGCTCTCAAGTACAGTAGTTCCTTTGCTGCCGCCCTTTGCCACTCCTACATTGCATGAGCTGCCTTGATAGTCACTAAGCAACATATCCAGCTTTCTTCTTGTGATCAATTTCAAGTTCCATTGTGCGGTGTAGAGGATCCGCTGTCCTATACTCCTCTTTAACCGTCACTTTCACCTTTGGTTTACCCCAGGCGTCTTTCCAGTCTGAGTAGTCAGGAACCATAACGCCACTGAGCATGACGCTTAGGTTTGTCAGGTCTCTCATGAGCATGAATTCAGGCCTAGGCAGAATATTCAAATGAAATGTTGACTTATTACCCCCTATTTCCTTCGACTCTGAAGGGACGACATTGAAGCGGAAGTCATTCACCATGGTTGCTCCCGGCCCATCATAGCGTTTCGTAAGAGTTGCACGGTTCTCTTCTGGATCACCCAGAGGGCATGAGATTGTAATGCGCTTGAGCTCATAGGTATCAGTATACCGCTCGCTGTAACGTATGGAGAAGATGATATCTTGTCTGTAAGCTAGGGGTTTCAGGTGCAACGGGCTGCCTCGACTTTCGAGGGGGAATATGGTATATTCTAGAATCGTTTCCGGAGTGCTCAGTTCTACAGGCTCATCGGAGGCGACTGTAAGAGCGAGGCGGCGGATGTGAGGAGCTGGGAGGTAAAATTCGTTTCTCCGATCAGCCGGTTGCTTTTGAGCCCCCTGAGCCCCCTCTTTCTCGTCTACAAACGGGGCGTTCCAGTCGATGGGGGCAGAGTAGTTGACGACAATCTGAGGGCCGAGCTGGGACGTCGCATTATCGGCAGGCGAAGTCTCAAGCGAGCCCACCATTTTCAAGCTCTTCAACATCCCGTCATCATCCTCGTCGTTCGAATCGCCACTGGTAAAGGCCGCTGGGTCCATCCTCACCTCCAAGTAATACATTGGATGGTTCAGCTGTATGCCCACGAGCGTCGCTGTTGGTTCTTTTTCGATATATTTTTGTTGGGATTCGCCATATTTCTTCTTAAAGTAGTTGGTGATAACGTCATGGGTCTGTTTGGCGTATCCTGGAAAACGAAGGGTGCTAAGGTTGAGATCATCCTCCGACCAGGTAAATACAGCGGGCTGGTTGTTATCTCCATTGGGGCTGTACTCGATTGTTTCGACAGGTGTGGTGCGTTCGAGTCCTTTCGGTTGTTCTTCGAGCGGGATAGTGTATATTTGCTTATAAGCGATCTTCAACAGGTTATCTCTCAATACCTCGCCACATCCAAAACATTGTTGATGTGGTGGTTCCAGGAGAACGAGCCTCTTGAAGTCGGGACCCCCCGGCTTCCTATCAAACATGACAAGGAGCACCCCTTCGGCAATATTTTCCTGTCGTACAATGATTGTCGGATCCGGCTTGGTTACATCGTTACCGTACGTTCGTACAATAAGGTCGGGGAACTTAATGCACAGCTGAGATCGCAACAGGAAGCCATACCCGGGACGTTTTGGTGGATAGTGCAGGCCTTCTGGTTTCTGATCTAGATACGTGTTGATCGCTACTTTAAGGCACCTGCGGATCTCAGTATCATTTGGCAGATGGCTCCCTATGCTGAGAGCCCCATCCACCAGCGCATCGATCCAGTTGCGATCGATGTGGAAGAATCGAAGGGTTTCTTCGGGCAGGAATGAAGGATCCGGCAGGTAGTAATGATACGGTACCCCGGCTAGATACATGCGATCGAGAATCCACGACAACACGACCATCCAGTCGGCGCTGAGCGGCGTATTGAACTCATTATAAACGTAGCCCTCCGAGGTAGACTGAGTTAGCTGATTGGTCACCTCGGCAACTTGTTGGCTGAAGATTTGTTTCACGTGAAAATCCCCTCGAGACATGTTGACGGACACGAATGACGATGGTAGCCATCGGGCATTGGGGCCGTGGCGAAGACCTTCGGGATCATGCAAGCCTCGCAGCGTTCTGAGAGACTCGGTTAAATTCCCCAGGGTTTCCATCTTATCCTGAAAGCCACCTTTTGCCTTTAGGATAGATTTCTTGGTCGCCGCAATGGCTTTGCAGCTTATTGTGAGGCTCAGGCGACTCAGTGCTATGGCGAATCCCTAACTTGGCGAAGAGGGATTAGTAAATTCTACCAATGTGAGAAGGGAGGGAGTATTTAACGCTCCATACCTGATTTGCAACGGCTAGGGATTTTCCGAGTTGCCACGCTATGCAATAAGTGAGATCCATAATGCCGGTTTCCTTGTCCAGAATTTGCAAATCATGACCGGAACGTGAGATGCGTGCTTCACCCACGTGACGAATTATTGTTGGTACGAGCGGACCGCGCATCCACGCTGCTGTGGGCTCTCCTGTCTGTGTACGATAGTTGGTCATCACGAAACCATCAAGCAGCCGACGCTGTAGTCGGGCAGGGAGGGATTGTCCATCTTTAAGGCTCTTCTTAATCTGGTCGGGAGAAATGCGGAAGACGTCGTGCGTTGTGCCAACATGCCGGAGCGCGTCGTAAACGTTGAACGAATTGGGAGGAAGGCAAGTAAATGACCAGCTCTCCAGACTGCAGAGAGCGACACTATCGTCACCGGTAGAATGAGCCAGCTCTGGAATGTGCTCGATGTTGACGAGGTGGACAACCAAGTCCGTTGGCTCTGTGATGTCCAGCGGCCCAGCACGCTGAGAGATGACGACGCTGAAAACGCCTACCTCTCCGTCAATGCCGCTATTGGCCATACCAGCGGTGTTGATGTTCCGGGTGTGAGCAAGCCATTTATAACGAGATACGTCGTATACCGGTTGATCATTGTCGCTCTTGAAGAGCGCGTTGAACAGTTTTCGATGTACGAATATAAAATTTGCCTCCGTGCTTGGGCTATCCCCGGCATAGAGTCCACCATCCGCTTTGACAACCGGGCTTGCGCATTGCCCTCCTGCCACCATTGTCCCAAGCTGGCTGAGAGTGCGAGTGACCGCTAGGGTATTGCTTTTCCCCTCAGCGAACTTCGGGTCCTGAAGCTCTTCCTGGCGGAAGACAAGCAGGGCCAGCCATGGGACTCGGTTGCGCACGCTCGGGTCCTCTTCTCTGACAACGGTTCTTGTCCACGGCAGTTGGGGGTCAGACAGGACAATGTGCGGCAGGATTTCTACATTGTCGGTGTGTCCCTGTGGCGGATAGATTGAATGAACAGAGCCATCTGGAAGAGAATAACGAGGAGAAACAACGATGAATGATTGCTTCGCCTTGATCGAATCGAGCTTTTCTGTGTCGTCACTCAACTTGATGGATTGCTCCGTTTCAATGTGATGGAGCCCAGCCGTCATAGGTGGCAGATAAAACGAATATAGACGCTCCTGCCCAGGGTCCAGCTGTTCCGGCTCCGAGTCCAGGGCCAGCAGCCCGCTCCTAACCAATTCCTTCCTCGCATATCGCCGAGGAAGGTATCTTGGCTGGGCTGGCGTGCGACAGATAGGATATACCACCATTGTAACGGAAGGTAACTGGTCCTCAAATATGATGTCGAGACTAGAATAGACGTAATAATTTGGCGTTGTATAATGAGTCTATTATTTGCAAGCAGAAGCAGGGCTTAGCCTGCTAGACCAAACAGAACACCCTCGAGCAGACGGAGGCAAGCAGACGGAGGCAAGCAGACGGAGGCAGGCACACGCAGTCGGTCCTAAGACTGGGAGATCAGGGCCGGGTTCAACCTCGCTCGCCTCTATCAGTGTATCACGCCCTCCAAGGCGCCCGAAGTGTTCGCACTTCTTTGGCACGTTCACAGCAACTCGCGTCTTCCATCGCCTCCCGCACGTTCGGCTATAGACGGCTGGACATCGGTGGAGATGAATGCATTTGTCCCGTCTGTGGCTGGCTGAGCCCAAAGGTGCCCGACACATAATGAACATGCAGATTGCCAATATTATAATATATGTTACTGATACCCCTTCAGTCGACACGCATGCGTTGCCGGGCTATCACTGCACGCGGTTCCTGGCCACCATGTCATGATGTGAGTTGATACATGCATTGCCCGAAGATTGATCCCGAAGATTGATCCCCGATACTATGTAGTATAAATGTCACCCGGCAATGCCTGCATGCAGTTAATTGATAGTTCGTACTAGCCGCGTCCCTATCCAAACATTTGCGAAAGCTGGTCGTGCGGGGGCCAAGACATAGGAACAGGATGCGAGTGGCTAGCTGCATCATCGTCATCCCCATCGCCATCATCCCCTCACGCCGTCGCACTGTGCTCACTCTACACGGGCTAGTGCGGAGGGTGATGTGGTGATGCAGTGATGAAATCGCCAGCACGGCGGGCATGGTCGCTTGTCTCGCCTCGAACGTGGTGTCTGCCAAGGTATCTACGCCGTCCTCACACTGCCCGCCTTCTGAGAAGAAACTCAGCGATTGCTTCATCCCTATAAGCAAGTCGGCCCTGACGGCCAAGCTAACGCCGCAAGCATCACAGACCGAGATATATTCTGGAAAAAAGGAAAACAAAAACAATAGAGACGCGATGTTGGGAGATCTGAACGACACCATTTGTCTACCTATGAAGCTGGATGCCTTCGTCTTTAATGGCCCAGTTTGCAGCGGCGGCGCTGAGAAGGACGAGGCACGCGCCAAAATCGCCCCCATCACGCAGCCTAATTACACAATGCTGAGGATATATGATGCCCTCATTCAGGTACGACAAGACCCGAAGGCCATATTGTCTTCACACTCTCTCCATATGTTGTCTCCCGTCTCGGAAAGCAGATGGCAGTGAAAAGGGCGTGAATAGCTAATGAGTGTATGATGCAGAGTGATATTCTCCCTCATGTTGACATTCATAACACGTACAAGAACGAATACAACTCTCGCTTGACTGACCTCGATACTGGGGAACCCTACCTTCATCGCCAGGGGGTTTATCTCCACTGGATGCTGCCGCGTGTGTATCGAGCGGGCGTTGCAGCGACGGGGGAGGGCAATATCGATCATGGGGGCGAAGGACTGCCCGAGTCAGAAGACAGCTCAGCTCCCCAATTCCGCAGCATTCCAAGCAGATGGCTAGTCATTCGTCGCCTGCGAGAAAGTGTCCCAGACTACAAGACTATCGATGTTGATGAGTACGAAGCCTGGGTAATTGAGAGCGACAAACAGAGAAAATTGGGAGACCCGACCAAGCCCGAAAACTTGCCTAGCGACATAGACTTGCAAGTCGAAGTCGCGCCGTTCATCAGCGCGCCCTTGAAGAAGGGTAAGGATGTGAGTATTAACGAACAAGCCGAGGTATTCATCGGCTCCAAGACACCTATGAGCCGATGGACAGAACCGGGCGATGTTCGGTCTCCCGTCACTGTATTAAACGGAGGGAATATGCTTTTCCCGGATTACCAGTACCATAACGCCAACGTCCTGAGCGTACTGGACAACTTCGAGTACGGTTCTGGGGACAACATTAAGTACATGGAAAGTGCAACAGCTGATTACTATGTGATAGGCTGGCACGCTTCCACGGACCAAGGTATGTAGCCAATTTCACAATTCTATACTCGCCAACTTCAGAGTACACCAGAAAGGAAGAAAAGAGGATTGACTAACTGATATGGTCTGAGAGACCCCTTCACTATCACCAACGGGATGAGTAAAAGGTCACATCGCCTCGAGACCTTCCAGATGGTATGTAGATTGGTTCAGTTTTACGCCGCGTTTCTTAAATTTGCACCATGTCCGATCACTGACGGTTTTATCATTTCTCGTGTCTGTAGCGCTTCGATGAGAAATCCAAGGACGGAGCCTCATGGTCCAAGTTGTACAAGTCGGGCCAAACAGTATGCCATGGAGCAATGTACAATGTTGAGTGGGACAAGCAAAAGCGACCCCAAAATATTCCAGCAGACAAGCTGTGCAAGGATTTGCAGAAGCTATCGCCTGTTTCCTTTGGTACCACGGCACTGGACTCGCTATTGGCTTACGTCAAAGCCCAGCAGGCAGATGAGACAGATAAGGCCCTAAAGAACGTGATGATAGCCATTGTGAATATTCAGAAATATTTGCTTGTCGACGAGGATACAGTGGATGGCCACGATAAGGCTGATGATCTATTATACAATACCAATTTCGATAACTTGTCTGGAGGCACTCGGTATCACATAGCTCGGGCTACTGACCCCAAAAAACCCACGGAGAAGCCCGACCCGCAAATTATCAAGGACCTTTCAAGTCTCAACCAAGAACAGTGTCGCCTAGACGCACTTGACCGTTTAGAGGAACGCATTCGGTGGGACATATTCTCTGTATGGTGGGAGTATGTCAGCCGGGGCACAAAGCCAACAAAATCAGACCAGGATCATACCAGAGAGAAGCTCCTGGCTCCTCTTCTTCGCTTGAAGAAAGACTTGGAGGATAAGCGAGAGGAATCCCAGGAGAAGAAAAATGAGGCGTTGCGACGACTTGATTCCCTTATAAAGGACAAGGTCATCTCTTTGACTGCCCGTTCTAACTTCCACACCCAGCAAGACCCAACTCTCATTGTCGGACATATTCAGTCTGCATGGCCATGCGACTGGCTTGATCCACTGTTAGTTCGTGTCAACACAGACATTACGACGTGGGGGAGCCAAGGCAAGCCAGGTGTAGGGGGCAACATAGACTTGGGGAAATTGCCGTCAGGAATTCAGGACACAGTTTCCGCGCTCATCAAGGAGTTCATCAAGTTAGGAAAAGACAATGATGGAGACTATGCCATACCGCCTCTGTACCACGACATAGAGCCCGGACAATCCACGCGACGCGACGACTGGGGCCACACGCAACCATTCTTCCCCTTGTTCTTAGAATGGGAGGCTGAGTATGCCCACGTGGACTACGCGCAGTGGTCTCTAGATTCGCCTGTGTCCAGTGGACAGGCCTCGGAGAAGGTGAGCTTTGGAATAACCAGCCAGGAGCCGCTCTACGACAAGGATGAGTGGAACCCGGACAAGACACCCAAAGCCGAACAAAATACCCGGGTCCTCTCTGGTCGTGTCTTGATACTACCTCAAGCGTCCTTTTCACTACAGGCCCAAATCAAGCAGCTGATCGACCAGACGCCTAGAGAGGAGCTTGAGAAGGCACTTGATACAGAACACACGGGCATGACACCTAAGACTCTCCTAGCCGATCTCAGCAAGCTGAAGTTTCTATCGTCACCACTGGCTGGCTTCCATGACAATCTGTTGACAGTATCCCAAGGCACACACATTAAGCCATTGGTCAGGTACTCGGGTGAGAAATTACAAATCATCAAACACGCTAACGATATCACGGCAGGGTTTGCAGATGAGGTTGTCCGTTACATGGGAACCGAGACAGATCTCACCCCGTACGCCACATTAGTCTCCCTGTCAACAGATCCCAAGGATGGCCCGTTTAAGCCTGCCACACACGGGCAGTTCAAGATTACTAAGCTCAATATCGTCGATAAGTTTGGACAGGTCATCCACGCCCTGGACCCTCGATGGGATGCACAACCTCAAAACATCCGGCCCTGTATCAGCGAGTTCTTGGCACCTCAGAGTCTTCCAGACAATACGCCCAACATTATAGAAAAGCCCAAGCCAGGGGAGATGGGGAGCCACTACGTCCAGATGCCCCCTCACATCAACCAATGGGCTAAAGTCAACTCAGCATTCATGGCGATGACGAAAGACGGCACCAAATGGGTTCCCCAAAATGGTATGTGAAGATATTCAGTTCTCCCGTATTTTATCTTATCGGTCATTGATGCAGTCCCGCCCCCCCCCCGGGGCCAACTTACCGCTACTGTTCTATTTTCATCGACCCAGCTGTTATCTTTTCTGTCATGTTTATTATATTTACTTGGCTCTCTTTGTACTGACTCACACCGTTCGTATTAAACAGAGTGGGACAAACCGATCTGGGGCTGGATAGTGTACAACTATCTTGACAAGGCCGTCCAGTTCTTCCTCGAAGATGGAACATTCTACCAAGAAGTCCGGATGGGTGAGAGGGCGGTCCAGTCGAAGCAGTGGCTTCCTTTCAAGAAGACCGTGGAAGTAGAGAAGAAAAATAATCAACTAGACCGCCTGATTTATCACGCAGTTGAGGATGAGGGTTATCTCGAATCTATGCTGTTGATGATAGCTGGCGCGATGGAGAGCGCGGCGGTGGCGCCAGACGCGTACGGCCAGTTCCTGAACAGCATTATCGGCCGGCCCTTGGCTCTTATTAACATGGGTTGGAGCCTAGAGCTTGGTACGCCTGAGAACACCAACCACTCCACAGTGAACACAAACCCGCCCCTACGGCACCTCTTACGATCGTCCGCAGGTGACAAGGCTGCCGATGACAAACTCTACACGTTTCCTCTTAAGATGGGCGACGAGCATCGTGCCTACGATGGACTTGTCGGCTACTTTATGACCCGCGATCCCAAAGATCAGAAGCCGGACGACTATCTCGATTTATCAACGTGCTACACCTATTTTGGGACCAAAAAGAAAGTCCTAGGATCGAAACTGAATCTTGTCAAGATTGATAAAACCAATTATCCCTTGTTGGATCCATTTTACATCGATCCCATCACGACGGACGCGGCTGGAATGGAGAATAAGCATAATGAGATGCTCAGCCAGAGGACTTATGGCGCCATTGTAGATCCCTTCCGTCCCGTCCACGGCTACACGAGCATCCTGCCAATCGAGCCTCTCAAGATCCCAGAGTGGACCTGGCAGGAAGCACTGGCAAAAATGACAGCCTTCTTCCACTTCGGCCCCTTGAACGTCACCAAAGACGTCCCGGACTTCAAACGGGATTTCCTTCTTACGGAGGAGACGGATATTAAAAAGGACAAATCGACGATACCGAACGGTATTCGGCTCCCACAAATGGGAACAGCTGATTGGGTGTGGCTTCAACCCTACAGTTTGCCCCCAAAGGAGAACGCACAAGAGAAGAAGGAGGAGACCTGCTTCATGCCGCTGGGCATAGCCGGGGCGGAGACGGCAGCCAAGCTTGAGGAGGGGCCGTACACGTCGGTAGAAGGCTACTTGCTTCTCCGCCAGCCACTCGTGAGAGCAGATTGATTCACAGTGTTGGTAGCCAGAAAGTTACTACCTACGTACCCAGTTCCAAATCTAAGTACTCCAGTTGCTTGCTCTTGTACTGTGATGTCTTATCCTATCGTGATGTCCGCCGGTTGCCCCGTTCTCGCCCACCCCCGTGCATGTAGTCGAGCTCAGCGGGCGCTTGTCATGTGCAATATACTGTCAGATTACGTGATGACGGAGCGGCATGATTCCCCGGTCGATTTAGGCAAGCATTGCTAAGGAAGCCAGACCTCCCCGGGGTCCTGTGCTCGGGTTGCAACTAGGCCGTTATCGTTGATTAACAACTAATAAATCTTAGTTGCCGCGGGCCCAGCCTTAAATTCTAGCCTCTAACAAAAGCTTTGCTTGGGTTCTATTGTACTAGACTTGACTTTGTGTGTTAGGCTTATTTAAGCTATATTTGGCTTTACCGCAAAGGCGCTTCTTGTAACAGGTGGATCGAGAAGGACCGGTTTTAGCCGTATTAGGACAAATCAAGCCGTCACTAGCCGTATCTATTACAGACCATTTTGGATGGTCTTGAACCATACCTTACCTAATCACCCTAGCTGAATACAGCCCATTCTGACAATTTGCACGGTGTTAGGTGCGATCCATCGAGACCCATCACTTGTACTTATCACTTCCAGTTTCTAACTCCCTAGAACAACTAATGCCCGTTCGCAACCCTCGAAGCTCCCTAGGCTTTCTGCAAATTTACTATGCCGCTATGCGATCGCTGTGAGGGGCGATCTGACCAACATGGGCGCGGCAGCACGGTCGGGACTTTGAGGACCACAACGTGTGAGTTCTGCTCCATCGTGTACCAAGGTCTTCGTTCCGTGCTATCGCCAATCATCCCCGACGATAGATATGGTGTGACGCTTCCTCCTATTTCGCCTGGAGGGGATTCTCGGTTTGACCTGGAAGTGATGTTTCACCATGCGACCGTGTCATTCTGGTGTTCTTGGGGTAAAGTTTCAATCAGCTTTAATCATGATGGCGCAAGTTCACGAGGGACTAAGACCCTTGATAGGTACAACGTGCCCGTGGGGGATTTTGCCCACCTACAGAGACATAACGGCTCTCGATTACGAAGGAGAAGGAAGTTTTCAGACCGCACTACAATGGATAGAGAACTGTACTGCGCACCATCAATGTAGCGATGTGGCTACCCCCCCTACCCTCCCCACTAGAGTAGTTGATACGGCCCTCGCTGGAGGTCTAATCCGACTCGTAAAGGGCGCTTCGAGAAAGGAGCGATACGCTTGCTTAAGTCATTGCTGGGGACACGAACGACCACTCATGACAACATCGCAGACCTTACAAAGCCACATGAACGGAATTAATTGGGACTCTATTCCAACTACCTTCCAGGACGCGATAAATATATCTCGAAAACTGGGCGTGCGATATCTCTGGATCGACTCGCTTTGCATCATTCAAGACAGCATAAACGACTGGGAAAGCGAGTCTTCGAAGATGGCCGAGATTTATCGCAATAGCTACGTCACAATCGCAGCAGCATCATCTAGGGATAGCAAAGGAGGACTTGGCCTGAACAGGCCTAGACGAGCAGGAACGACATTGAGAGGTACCACAAGCTCTGGAAAGCCATACAGCATTCATGTCCAGTGTTCCATCCACCCGCATGCAAACATAGACAAGGACACGCCAAAGGAGGGGATACAACACCCAATCCGGCCTACTAGCACCCACGACTATGCTGAGGTACTTAAGATATTTCCCCTCCTGACACGAGGCTGGGTATTTCAAGAACGGTTATTGTCGCCTCGCTTCTTACAATTTGGCAGGGACGAGTTGCTTTGGGATTGCAGAGAATCCATGCTTTGCGAGTGTGGCCAAAGGCCTCCAGATCTCCCACATAATCAGGTTACTGTGACAAGCAAGGATCGCGAACTCCTCTCCCATAAGTGGCGCAAAATCGTCGAGTTCTACAGCTCCTTGAGCTTGACAGTACCTCAAGACAAATTACCAGCGCTCTCTGGCCTAGCAAAGCAGATGACAGAGCGGAGACCTGGCGCGACCTATTTGGCAGGTCTCTGGGATGATTCTTTGGATTTGGACCTGCTTTGGATACCCTACGGGCGCGAGAACCGAAGAACCGACGAGCATATTGCTCCCAGTTGGTCATGGGCCGGTGCTGGTCGGAGAATCATCTATCCTAACATATGGCGAGCGAACGAGGAGCTGCCCAGCGTGAAGACGCTCACCACGTATTTCGAGCTGATTGAGGCAGTGTGCGCTCCAAGTTCTGCCGACCCGACGGGTAGAGTGGAAAGAGGGATACTCGTTTTGAAGAGCCCTTTGTTATCCATCTCGGTGCATAATCCGCCAGGCCATGGATCCGTCGTCGAGTTCCGACATGGCGATACACCGTTCTATCTCTGCACCGGCCGCGACACTGAGTTGCTATCCAGTAACTGGCGTCTGCCGTTCTACGAGCAACCAAGAAGGGCATTCCTGGATCACCCAGATACGTATAATCGTTTCATCGACAAGAGCAGTCTCTACGCCTGCAGATTAACCCGGGTCGAGATATTGGAGGATAGTATTTATACCCTTGTTCGCGAGGCGCGCGAGACTATCCACATCGAGTTTAGCCTCCTACTAGAGCGCGTCGATGAAGGGGGTGACTTGTTCAAAAGAGTTGGGCTTTTGGCTGATGGGCGATCTATTGAGGGGCATCGCGGAGATGCCGATTCCTGGATCAAGACACCTAGTTGTTTTGAAAGCGGTACTGAAGGAGCCACTTTCACCGTTGTTTAGACATTGACGTGCATTGATCGGGGCTGCTAGGTAACAACGCTAGGCAACTTCTCGGTCATGGACCCAAGCCTCGTCAAGGTCGCCCACGGTCACGGACACCCTGAGCTCATGCACTGAAGACGGAGAGGCAACGTCGCACATCGTATGCCGCTGTGCATTTCTCAGTTCCTAAGAGCCAATACTTCATCTTGTCATGACCTGGTCCGGCTGCGACCATCCTCGAGCGCCGCCCGGCCCCCTCTCCAGTTTCACATCTGTGGTAGACCAGCTTGCGTCCTGTTAGTAATAGACTTGTTAAAGTATGAGGTCAAGGTGACATAGCATGTACTATACCAAGGCATCAGGGCATCCCGTGTATAATGTAGGGTCTTTCCACCTTACATCCAATCAGTTCGTAGTCAATCAAGTATTATATACCCTTTATTTCAGCAAAACTCGCGTGTCGTTGCCGCAGTTGTGTTTATAGCAACCAAGTGCCTCAATGAGGGCCCGTCCTTGTCTCAGTCTTAGCGCCCCTGTGCGATCGTAATCAGATCATGTTTCCAGCCGATAAAAAGACTACTGCTAGGCTCGGGTTGCTAGATGGCCCGGCGCAGTCCTGTAGCTCTTCACGCCACTAGAAACTCGAATCCGCTAGGGCGTAGACGCCTCTTGTCGGCCGGTTTGATCCAAAGTCAGTTAAGAGTGATGAATCAGATACCGGGAGAGTTAGACGTCTTGGAAATCAATCCCGCGTTTCCCAGTCGTGTCAATCGGGTTCGCAGAGATTCTAGGTGTAGGCGTTTCTCAGATTTGCTAGACTGTCCGTCGACCATGTCACCATTTCCAGGGTCTAGTATTGAACAGCACGGTGTTCTCGCCGTTGCCATGCGATATAGTCCCCGACTCATACTTCCCAAGCGCGACCGTTCACTTGGTATCCAAGATTTATGCCCTCTTTGTCCTGCAACTAATTACCCATCAAGGCCAGGATCACAGGAGCCGACACTCACACTTGACGCCCCAACGCCTAGGCTCTCTCAGTCCGGCTGCTGAAGATAGCCGCGGAGAACCAAGGAGCAAATCGGTTTACTCTTGCTGGGCAATAGTTGGACGTGACATAACTATCGCGGCGCACCGTCTCCTAATAAGAGAGAGGCGGAAGATCTTCGGCGTCGCATTCAAATGCTAAAAAGAAGCAGCAGCCGCGCTTTCCTATCTTGAATGTCCTGGTTACGTTTTTAGACGAAACGAACTCGTGCTCAGTGCCAAGATGATAATGTCGAGGAATAGTTCCAATAAATTCCTCTTAGTGGGCATGACGGGCGGAAGTTATCTTTACCTATTCACGGCGCATTCGCTTATATGGACGACGCGGCTGAAACTTAAAGGGAGGGTTCTTGGAGTCTTAATGGCCACCTCGAGATTTTTGTATCGCGACCAAAAGTAGATTATCTATTCCTACATTGCCGGTTGCTTATGATTCTAGCGATGTTGAGCAACTGCTGGGTCGACTTCAAACGTTCGAAGGTGCTGTGATTGGCCTTGCTGGTCGGTACCTGGAGAAGCCAGCACTGGAGCGGGCGTGAACATCGGGAACACCAGATCAGTTTTGCGGAATGCAAGACATAGCAGATGGGCAGAGAATCCTCATTCGTAATGGAAAATCTGTCGTTCCGCTGCTGATGGGATCAACGGTGATGCCCTTCGTGCCGCGGAACTCGGAGTTTTACGTAAACCTAGACGCTGCATGGTATCATACTAGCGTGGTGCACGCACTTTAATTACGAAGGTGGCTGGGTTGTCGAGGAAGATATCTTCCACTAGAGTAAATACCTAGGACCTGCCTTGGCCTAGCCAGAGCATTGTTAATTCTACCCGGCACTCATAGAAGACCACAAGAGAGACATCGCTAATTGAACCATAAAATAATCAACTCGCTTACATCTGACACTATCATGGTATGGTGCTTTACACGCCCGGATCCCTAAAAAGTAACCACGCCTTTCCCAGATCTTTTGATCTTAGATACTTCTTGTCTGTATGTGAGTCTTATAGACAGCGCCAGGGGGCTTGTATAAGTTACATAATGTATTCGTAACTCTAGATAGTATTATAGAGGCCGAGCTGGCCTTCTTGAAGCAAAGTTATGTGGCTAATATAGATAAAGAGGGGAAGATATTGGGGGGAAAAAAGGTCGAGTACGCTAAAAAAAATAAAAACAAAGATTATAGATCATTACACAAGCCTAAACTTCTCTAGTTTTATCCCTCTAGCTACCAGGGTCTCCGGTGTTAACCTGGGATCCCAATTTACCACCTCGCCCGTTTCTTTATTGCGGAATCGAATAAAGTTGTACGGGTCGTCCCGTGTCCTCTCCAGCGGTAATTTCTCCCACCCTTCTGGATCGACCCAAAGCCTCGGGTCATCTCTTTGTCTTTCTCCAGTGATACTGCTTGTAAACCAAGGCGTAACGTAGGCTTTATCAACAGCATAGTTAATCGAGAATGTGGGAGGTATAGGCCCAAGCAAGAGTTCGGCATGCATCGTACCGGGCACGAAGGCTTCGCCCACGACTTCGAAATCACTGTCAACGGAGTTAGGAGTTTGGCGAAGTATGAGGGGCATAGCGCAGCCTAGGAGATTAACTACGATATCCCCTAGTACAATTAGCTTTCTATTGTCACGTTAGCTTTGGCGGGAAAACCCCTACCTTCTTGAGAGGATGGGTTAACAAGACCCACAAAATCATCCTCCATAGCCGCCATAGACTTGGCTAAAACAGTGCGTGAGAGAATAGAGGCTGTCGTGAGCCTTTCAGGTAACCTAGCTTTCGCTTCAGTAACTTCGTCTCCAAATATAGCATCCACAAATTCCTTCTTCCACTGCTCAGGCGTCGGAAACCAAGATTCTGGGAAGGTATTTTTATTCATTCCACGCGTCAGGCATGAGATAAAACGCTCCAGCATGGATTCGCGATTTGCCTTCGTCACAACCTGCAGCCACAGCCGTCGGATTAATTTCGCTGCTGCCGCTGGCTCCACGCCTGCAAGCCTCTCGATTCGAAGAATTTTGGACACACGAACACTAGTGACGATCATGACGTCAGAACCTTCGAATTTTACACTGGCCTTGGAGCACCCACTTGCGAACCCTAGAGGACTAGTGTCATTATCTGGCTTACGAGACCAGTCAGGGAGCCAAGAAGGAAGCTTCTTCCCTGCCTCCCTACCAGTGTAAAGGAGGATATCCAATCGGCAACTGTGATCCAACAGGGCAGAAAAGGTCTTTCGGTACACATCAGCCACCGGTAGCGCATAGTCCACTTGAACACGAGCTTTAAAGCCTGGGGGGGTTATGCTCAGTACACCGTAGACTTTGTCGCGCAGGTCGGAGCATTCCCGCGCAGACGCGAGGCGGAGGAGTTTAGCTGGCTGATAGGCGGAAACATCTTGAATTGTGTCTCCTAGAGTGGTTAAAGAATTTTGTAATGTCGGCAGGGGTACGGCTTTGAAACGCAGGATGTCAACTGCTCCGCGGAAAACGTTCCACGAGATTTTGTCGAGTCCGCACTGAAATATGGAGTGCCGGTTACTGAGGAGGGCCTCTTGAAGAGTCCAATCCAACCCCTCCATATCTACCGGCGCCCTTTATCCTTGTCGCTCAAAGCTCCAAGCCACAACATCCACGATCCGGGGATACCATGACACCGAATGCGATCTCTCTGGGCTGCGCTACTAATATCTGATCCAGAATTAACACCCTTGAGAAGAGTTAAGTTGCTACTATGCACCCTGTTAGAAATAAACGTCAACGGGCACCCCACCCCTTTTATTTACACTTACAAAGCGGCCTTCAGGGCTGTTCCTCAATCCTTGCCCTCAATACAACTCTATCTACGATTCTTACAAGCATAGAAAGGCGAGGTTTGAAATGCATAGAGCGCTGTGGTAGAGTAGCAAAGTTAGGCACTAAACCGATCGACAACTGTTGGAGACGTACAGCTAAAGACCTGGAAAGACGGAAACTAAACATGGGAGGCTGAGGACATGGCGTTTGCAAACGATACACACCAAGTCGACTCGAGGCGACCCGGGTTACAGTAGGTGTAGGCTCGGGTCAGGTCAATTACTGCTGCTGATGATAATGGTATTCGACGTCCGGCGGAGGCTGTGTATCAGCTCTAGAATATTAAGACTTGGCAGTGCCGCACTCAAGTGTCGACAACTTCATGTCTGACCCTGGGGCTGAGACATCTGCAGGACGTCCGCCATTGCCAGAGCTAAACCTAGAGTTGTAATTGCCAAGACAACAGCGATTGGGGAAAATCCGATTGCCTTACCAAGTGTCACGCGGTGTGGGCTGCCAAGCCACAAAGCAACACCACCAGAACCACGCTGTAACCCTCACCGGCGCTGTCACATAATGTAACGGGCACTTGGGAACCAACGCGCATATGCATACGCCCCTAAGGAACGTGAAATGTGCCCAACAGGAATGCAGATAGCCTCGCATGGAGGCGTAGGCTGAATAATAGCTCGTGCATATAATGGCGGCGAAAAAGCAGTGTTCCTTTGATAGATTGGGACAGCACGGATCCTTGACGCCGTAGAAGATTATTACACAATTTGAAGTCGTTCTTAGCCCTAGTTATACCGAACTTTGGACAGTCGGTCAGGCGTCGGCTTATCTAGAACCTCGCTGTAGTCGTGATGGTGATACCAATTGCCTCGGCGTTGTCGCCAAGTTCCGGACTTCGTATCTTTTTGTATTTTGCTTCGCTTACTTTGCCAAACAGGAGAAGCGCAGGCCAAGGCATTTGCACATGCCACGTAGATGACAGCTGTTGCCATGAAGGCCTGAAAAGATGTGTCAGGAGTCGCTGGGCGTCAGCGCTAATACGCAAGGGACGGGCACGTTGTAGCGTCCGCATATAAGCCCACTAGGGCTAGGTCGGGAGCTCTGATATTCACTTGGTTCTCTTTACATCTGACCTTCAACAAGGGAAGTCATTGCAAGCCAGAATATTAACCACATCCCAATCAAGTTGAACCGCCTTCTGTTTTCGGAAACCATAGCGCCCCGCGATGCCTGCAACTGTCGATCAGATCCGCGAATGGGTCGGAGCCTGCGACAAACTTCACGGAGATATATGCGTACCGAAACCAATACAGCAGCAACCGCCAGAAGACGTACCTCTCTGGGTCATCGACACGCATCAGCAATGCATAGTCCCCGGTCTTTCTGCAGATCGATATCTGGCTCTCAGCTACGTTTGGCCGGAGTCTCGAGGCTTTTCGGCTTCTGCCTTGTTTGCACCGCGCACCTTGCTTCTCGACAGTGCGAGTAGGGTGGACTTTCAAAGTCCGGGGTATCTCAGGAACGAGGAAATCGCGCAACGAATACCTATGGTTATCAAATGTGCAATGGAGCTCAGTCATGCCCTGGGCGAAAGATACTTGTGGGTCGATAGGCTTTGCATCGTGCAGAACGATATCGGGGCCGGAGGAACTCTAAGTCAAGTCGCGAAGATGGGCGAGATATATGCTGGAGCCTATCTGACAATCATTGCCGCTGCTCCTGAGTATATGTATTCGTCCACGAAGGCGCTAGTACTTAAATGGCCGTCGTTCCGGAGATACAGCTCTTATTATGACCACCCAAAGTATTACGAGAATGGTGAATACTCTCCCGACAAACCTTCCAAGTTCCCCGAAGAACGTAAGACTGAAATCATAAGTGCACGGTACGACGCGCTTTCTAGTTCCAGATGGGCTACCAGAGGCTGGACATATCAAGAGCAGATCCTTTGCAAAAGAGCTGTTATCTTCGCTGAACACGGTTTCTTCTGGGACTGTCAGTGTTGCGTGTGGGACGGGGCACATCTTGTACCTGGCCAGGATTTTGATCGTGTCCCATTGCACGTAGATATGGGAAAGCGATTCTCCACAAGGTGGTGGCCGGACTTCGGCTTCTACATAGATCTTATCTGCCCTTACAATGGTCGGTGGTTTACCTATCCGCAGGATGCCATTCTAGGGATTTCGGGCATTCTGAACGCTCTAGAAAAATCGTTCCCCGGGGGGTTCATTTACGGGTTACCGCGGCTGTTCCTCGATCATGCGCTTCTGTGGCAGCCCTTCGGAACAGTACATCGTCGCGTGGATCGACTGGACGATGGCGCCGTTCTTTCAAGCTTGCCTTCGTGGTCATGGTCTGGTTGGCAAGGTTTCGTCGACCCGTGGAGCCTTCTCTCCGGCTTATCGTACATTAAAAACGCAGGGTGTCAATACCAGCATCGAGCAAATAGCTGGCGTACCAGAAGTCTAGTAGATTGGCACCTTTCGATTGGGGATCAGGGGTTAGAACCAGTGCTCGAGCCGCGCATATTAGACCAGTACGTCGATATTACTCCTGGTGCAGACAGCAATAAGATCCCAGAAGGGTGGACGAGTCATCCGTTCTCTTTTACTCACGCGAAGGACGAGAGCATTCATTTCAGGCATCCGATACCGCTTAAAGAAGAATTATCGAGGCAAACCCTTTTGACCAGCCCAGCGTTTCTGGTGTGCTCCGCTACCACAGCGTCGCTCTTCCCGGCAACAGTGCTCAAGCAGAAAGGGTGTTGCGCGATGGTGTCTATGGGGTTATCAAAAATATCAGTCTTTGAGGACAAAATTTTCAAGCGTCGTCCGTCTGGTGAAAATGCCTGCCCAATTGTCGTTCTCCAGCAGCCGAATGGTGCATTTGCAGGACTACTCCGTCTTATGACCAACGATAATATCGATAAATCCACCCCCTTCGAGTTAATTGCAATCTCGACCGGAACTGCAGAAGCTGGAGATCTCCGCAAATCCATTGAATGGAAATTATTTGAGACAGGAATGGATCGTTATTGGACTGGCAACCCCAAAGAGACATTCTATTACCAACCTGAGTGGATCAGTGAGAAAGGAAAATACGCTTTATTGTTCGATGTATCAATGGCATTTAACAAAGAAGCAGCCGAGAACGAATATGTAGGCCAGGAGTTGGACAAAGCCCTCGCTATAGTAGACCAACGTAGCGATGAGAAGATAAGGAAGGCACCTGCAAGAATGATAGACATAGAGTTATCTCCCTTGGGAAGATGGTTTCAAGCACGAACAGAATTCCTTCAGGAAAGGGCTCGCGGCGTTAGGCATCAATATCCTTACAACAGGCTCGGCCAGGAAGCCGTTTGCGAATTTTACAACGTCCTGTGGATTGAGCACAGAGATGGGACAGCGTATAGACGCGCATGTGGATGGGTGCCGAAACACATCTGGGAGGCCCATGCAACAGGTCCTGTAGAGGTCAAGCTAGGCTAACACGGCTTATAAAAGCCGTCACGGTCGGACCGAGGCGATATTAGGAGCCGGGAGCCCCTGTCTCACGTGTCTAATAGTGTATCCTGTTCTAATTTTCCGCGGCAGATGGCACAAAGTAAAAAAGGTGTGCTGATCTTCTGCAGAAGATTGCATTCGTGAGTGCAAGGGTGGGCTAGGTGATTCCTCAAGTCGATGGCTGATAGGCTTAATGACAGTTAATGGTTTAATGGCAACTGCCTTGAGTAAGACCATTCGCATGTGGCATGTGTGGGCTCTGATTGGGTGTACCTCGCACCATTGGCCTGTCACTGACCTGGGCCTGCACCTATGTAACTCAAATGAGTGCTGTTGCATATCCTATCCTGGACAGTTAAGTGATTGGCCCGATTCTGCTGATCCAGGCCGTCTTCGCGGGGTTTCTCCGCATCGCCTTGGTTCTGGACCATGACACGCCGCCGCTCTCCTATTCTCTTTTGACTCCCTCTTTAATCAGCCCCAACGACTATTCCATCAATCTCAACGCTTCAAAGCTTTGCGAGAGCCTTTATACTAAATAGTAAGCGTTCTTCAACCTCAAGCGGCTGTTTTCCTAGCGACATTATCGGCGCCGAGAACTATCTGCAGCATGAACGCAATGTTAATGTTGGAGGCGGCGTTATAACGCCGGACCTAAAATGGCCGTACAATTTCTGCGTAATCTTGACTGACTTGGCCCTGGGTTTGCCTTGTTAAGAAAATATAAGCTTGCTAGCGCTGCTTATCCGGTACGCGGTTGCTGATTAGACCGACGACCGACATAAGGTGCCCCTCGATAATCACAGGACCGGCAATCAATCAGTTCCTTGACGAGCTAGCCGACACAAAGCCAGAAAATATCCTCTGGTTCCGGTCGAGCAGAGAAACTCGAGGTATTTTGGTTCTATCGGATTTCGGTCTGGCCAAATTCCACTGGCCGCAACCGAACACAGAATAACCAAGACCAAGTCTTTTAGATTTACCGCTACGTATCGGCCGATATTTGCAAACGCCGTTGTCTCCAGATCTTGGGATACATGGTCTTTGGGCTGTGTTTTCCTTGAGATGGCCCATTTATGATCATAACGTGGACTATATCCTCATGCCGTGCGCCACTCAACGGTCACGACGGCTTGTTCCAGTCCTGGAAGAAAAGATTGACCATGAGGTACGGGAACTTCTTTTGAAAGAGACGCATGCTCGGATGACGCAAAGATTCTTGCTGCGAGCTAGTGGCTCTCATCGATTAATCCGAGCTCGGGAGCGGTCAACAACGACGGGTAGAGAAATTAATGTATCACCGTTCATGACCGTAGCGGGGTTACGTCCAGCACCAAAAATACGGCATCCAAGTACCCAGTAGGCGCAGATCCGACCGTGAGAGCCGCAGCACGAGGACCCGAGCCGCTCCCTGACTCTCCCCAACCCGAGACAAGACACAGTGCTATTGACGATGCACTGTCCTGGGAGGACCCGGGAGCCTTTATAAAGATTATCGATACGATCGTACGAGAGTCGTTCAACTCTTCAGAAGCAGACGCGGAAGTCCATGAGGCGGCATTTGAAATCACATGGCAGCTACAGCAGTGTATTCGAGATGAACTTGATGGCAACCCTGATCTGGGGCCAGTTCTGACTATAACGGGCGACTCGCTGCATGCTTGGGCAACATCATGTCATGAATATGTTCAAACGACTTGGAAAGAAGCCGGTGAACTGTTCTTGGTGGACTTAGAGATATTCCTAGGGAAGACATTCGCTACATTAGGTCAGCATATTCTTAATTTTCTTTCATTCTCTTTCTTGTGTTTTATTTCTTCCTCTTACTACTTTTTGTTGTAACCTCTTCTCGATGTTTTCTTTACTTTTGTCGTTTTTCGCACAAACTAACTACGATATAATAGATCAACAACCGAGTAGTAGATCGAAAGGAGCATTGTCTTCCATTGACAGAGAAGCTTCAGGGATCTCAAAGGTGGTCTTGTCTTCAAGGGTACTGTAACCGAAATCTCGATACTTGGCCAATTTCTTTCCTGGATTGCCGCGTCATTCCGTATGCCACAACCACACCAGGTCACCTGCTCATTTGTAGACTTCCAAGCTACCTCTAAGCAAGACACCAGTTGACCGACGTACAGGATCAGCTTAAGAGAGCAGTACAGCCTCGATGATCATCTGGGCACATGCTGGAAAGCATTGTTTCCGAGCACTGTCATGGCATGCGGCTTTCCTTCCCCTGTCTGCCCAGGGACTCGAGGGCTCCGGATCCCTTTCGACGCCATGCTAGAGATGGCTGAGATCCTGTACGATGTAAACCTGGAAGATGATGACGGCAACGATGCTGGAGTTTACCTTGACGGGATTTCATACATGCTGTATCCCACTGCCTATATTCACGACCATAACGCAGTCCAATGACATCTAGAGCGCAAGCTCGGAAACGATGACAGAGACCGAGATCATGCTGCGGCACCAGATGGCGGCGAGGGACCAAAATGGGAGCGAATTTCGGATTTGGAAACCTTGCAATCGGCTACGGCCATACTGGGCTACTGTGGCGAGGTACAAATTCAGCTGGGTACAGCTGAGCGAGTCACATACCACCGTGAGCTGTCTGCTTCCCGATCACATATCGAAAGACCACCCCTCGAGATTGCAGGGGGTGCCGTGGGCTCGGGATTTAACATCCTGGGCTTCTTTACCGGGAATATTACGGCAACCATCAAGACTCGGAACGGCCTCAACAGGGCGAAGGAAGACGCCAAGGACCTCAGCTATATCCAGGTTCCAAATACGGCCGAAAAAGAACCTGTCATCCTATACGATACCGAATCGGGAAATGAACGAGCATGGATGGTCTCCGAACTCTCCCTTATTCTTGAGCTTTTCAACGTCTGGGCATTCCAGAATGAAATTCCAGACATCAAGTATGCCGAACCGGGGCCCAATGGCGGTGCAGAAGCGAGGGTCGTCCTCGCCGACGACCAGTACGCAAAGCGAGTCGTAGTAAAGAAGTATCTCGACTCCGAATCCGACAAGCAGATTAGAGATATCATCAAGGGAATCTACGGCCGGATCCAGCAGAGCATGAAAGAAGATGCTGGTAGCGACACCGGAGGGCGCGGGGTGATATGTCTAGGGCGGACTGGCATAATAGGCTGGGACTGGCTTGATCTCACCGATCTCTCCTGGACGATGAGCTACAGACGAGAAGTAGGGCGGCACAAGGGCCAGCAGCAGCGACGTCGAGGACGAAATTTGAGGAATACAACCAGGACCAGCGGAAGCTTAAGCATCAACAACCAGCCGTGTTGGATGCCCTTCACACAAGTAGTACCCGTATTCTTCGGCCAGCGCATGGGTGAGCTCATCATGCCCGCGCGTCAGGCCGAAGTCTGTGGCTTATGGCATCCCATTCCGGGCGGTGTCGAGAACCAGTATCTGGCGGCAAGTATTCACTGCCTGCGGAACCTGGCCGCGCGGTTTGACCACACCGAGCCCTAATTTTTCTTCGATGATTTGGTGTGGCTCTACAAGGACCAGAGCGTGTTCCAGCCCTGCGCCGCCTGTCTAACAGACGCCAGAGTCTGCGCGAAGCAACCACAGGTCCTCGCGGAGGTGAAAAACACGATTTGGAAGGAGCGGCAGTGTCCGGGCCCCCTGGGGCAGCTCAGGTTCTTCGGGCGGAGGATAATGGCGCTGTCGTGTTTGCGCTAAGGCGGAAGACAATAGGTAGGTAATGGTACGGCAACAGATTGGTCGAGGTCCCGTCTTGGTGTCGCATCGGTACACTTATACCAATTAGCTCGTGATCTATCTGTCTGGAGTAGGCTTGTACGTAGTAGCTGAGATGCGAAACCGGTGCCGCGCACGGCTGTAGTGAAGATGAAGGGTCTCCAGGCCTTGGATAGTCGTAAGCTCGGTCGTAGCGTCGGTCGGATTCAATTGCAGGCGACCTGCGGCAACTGTAGTGACAATCTGAGAGGTTAGTTATACTGTGTAAGTGTGGAGTTGGTGGAGATGTATGTAAAGATCTGACGGTGGATCACGGCGCACAGTAAACATGCAGGGTCTTGACGTAATTCCCGACCCCTGACAATAGGACAAGGGTCTGGTCTGGGCACATCCATTTATTTTAAGACCTGTCTTAACCTTATGCCGACTACATACGTCCCATGCAATCAGAAAATTAATTCTCCGGAGCTAGCTAATGTCTAATCCTACTTGCCCTCCTGCCTAGGTAGGGCCAGATCATGGGTACGCGAGATAATGCTCACGACCCTAGACGTGTGGCCATGTTAGGCCACAACCGTCCCGTCTGCTGCTCAAGAGCTCTGTAAGAGGCAACGTCCACCGTGAGCTGCGTTGCATGGTAGTGGTCTTCTGCATCGCGCTCCAGGTGTCTATAGAACGCGCAGAAGCCCCCTGCTACCGTGCGATCATTGCCATATTGCCTCTGATCTTCGATCGAGAGGAACTCATCGTCCTCGTTCACCTGTACCTCCACTAGGGAGGGGATGCCGCTGCCTAGTTTAACCCCTTCGGAAAGCCCGCGGATCTCCCTGTTCTTCTGTTCCCTGCCGAAGTACACGCCGCAGTGCAAGAAGGCCCGTAGCAGCTCCCCGTCGATGATAGCCAGCTGCTCGGCCCATAGCGGAGGTTCAGTCCTCATCGTCTCGGCCGGCTCTGCGGCGATGCCGACCAATGGGAGGAGGTTACCGTACTTGCCATGGATCTTCTTGGCCCACTCCCCGTCGAGCGTGATGTACGCGTCTAACTCGATGTCGGTCGTAGCGGGGTCTCCTGCCGATGCCAGAAAAGGTTCTCCGTCAGCACGCCCCTGAAAGAAGATGGCGGTTGAGAGCCAAATTGCTCCGTACGTGGCCCTCGCCCGCAAGATCGGCGCGCAGAGCGCTCGCAAGTCGGCGGCAGTGTAATGTCTACGATCCCGTGTCATGTCCCCGACTCTAGTAATGCACAGCCGAGGCCCAGCCTCGAGCGCAGCGGCCATGCACACCAAGACCCTGCGGACCGTCACGTCGTAGGAGTTTATCGTAGCGCCCGTCAACAGCCAGGATGCTTCCCAGCCGAGCCCTAGCGTATGGCACGCCCAGATCATCCTCTCGCCGCGCTGCGTGACGCGGTATGCGCACCTCTTGTCTCGGTTACGCTCCACCAGGCCTAGTACGAACGGGCGCCGGCATCTGTCGGCCCAAGCTTCGTCGTGAGCGGGCTTGCGCATCGGGTAATCCCTGAGTTCCCTCTGCCCGCCCTGACCGAGGAACCTGATCATTAGGAGGACAAGTAGTTGGAGGTCTCTTCCCCAGGCGGGGGCCAACAGCTCGTCGCCAAAGGTCCATCCCGCTTCGGTTTCCTTGTCGTAGTCGGCCAGGAGTCGCGCGCGCTCCGTCGACTTGTGAGCCCATGCCCGGACAATCTCCGCCTCCCACTGGGTAAGGTCACGGGTCGTCCTGACAATTTGACTTGTCTTGCCATCGAAGAGGAGGCATGCGACATGTCCCACGGATACGATCAGGCTTACGTTCGTGGCCATGGATGCCGATGTGCTTGGGTCGACCTGGAAACAGAGAGCCTTCTCTGCGTTTAGGTAGTCATCATCGAAACCGCCGCCCCGGCAGGGGATCGTCTCAACGCAGAGAAGCTCGCCGTCTCCTAACCGGCAGTCGCGCACGGACTCAAACATCTGGTAGGCCTCGTGGTCTTTTGACATGCTGATCATTATACGCTGCTCGTTCTGTAGTGCCGCCGTGATCGCCTCGTCCGTCTCCGCCCTGCTGGCCTTGGTGATCCACAGATGTACATGGCCGAGACCATGCTATCCTGCTTTGCCGTAATAGTAGCTCGGCTATAACGCCTTCGCATTGGCGCCAGCCCTCTGGTTTCTGCTCGCTCATGCTTGCCATCGTGGTCGGTAGTTGTTGAGGGTAGAGAGGAGTGAGTTGAAATTATGCTCTAGTAGGCGTGGTATACCTGGGTTGTGTAGGTAGGTAGGTAGGTAGGTAGGTACATACGTAGAGGTAGGGGTGCACGTTAGATAGATAGGTACTTGTACACTTAGAGCGCACATAGGTATGTCGATTGACCATTATAAAAATCTATGTACTTTAATAATCTGCCATCTGATAAGCTTAAGACCTTTACCTTGATCTCAACGTAACCAGCCTTCATAACAATAACAACCGCACCAGCAACAACAACCCCGATCCCAACAATCTCATCGTTGCGGTCGCTGTCTTTTTACCTCTCCCCCCTCCCCCCCCTCTACCTTTCCTTTATTTATTTATTTTTTCTTTGAAAAGAAAATAACAGTTACTATGTCCAATACTAACATGGGAGACAACAACAATACCAACAACAACGACAACGCCGGCGACGCGACCGAAGTCCTCACGCAGGAGCAGAGGCTCGCCATCATTCGCGGCGCACCATCTGGGAGAGTTGCCCAGGTGGGAGCTCTCTGGATCATTACGCCCGACATGGTGCGCGTGGCGCACAGTCACGGCCACCCCCAGTTCATGGTGGCTCGACCGGACCCGACAACCGGCGGCAGTAGCAGTAGTGTCAACGTAGCGTCTTACCTCCAGGCAACTGGCGTGTACGGCCAGATTGATTCTGGCACGGCCGACGCGGTGCGGCGGTTCCTGCAGGTAGCCCGCGAGATTACCCGGCCTCGCCCCGACGACATGGTGATTATTACTTATCGCCTAATTCCGCGAAGAGTCATCCAAGAACTGCGGTCGGACAACTGAGCAGAGCGCGTCGGACCTCGCCCGTTCGAGACTATGGAGGAATACCGACTTCGCCGAGAACTGGAAAGACGAGGCAGGCCCCGACTGCACCCTAGTGGTAGCGATGCCAACCGAGGTGGTCACCGAGGTGGTCCCTGTCTTGCTTTTAGCTATCTTCTTGCAGGACAATTTGCAGATAGGCCCTCGTGTCTCAATTGATTGATTACGTGATTGCCCATGAAAACCCACGCGTGACCTCAGTACTAAATCGTGGTAACCACCAGTATTTATTATACAGTTACTGTTAGCGAGTTTTTTCGGGTCGCTGATGCTACCCTTGTGCCACCCAGATTCTGGGACAGGAGCAGCCCTGACAAGCACAGCTCTAGCTGAGCCGAGCATCGTGAGTCCGCACGCATTGATATCCTCTTGGTAAGCCTCTCCGTGACGCTTCTTAGCATCATCTCTGTTGGAAATAACATTGCGTATGTCTAACTCGGGGTCAGATAACGCCATGCTAAGTGCGGCCCCAATGTGCTCATGAGCAACGACCGGAGCAAGGGGCGTGGAATAACAGACGAGTTGCTTCAGTGCTCAGAGCTTTGATGGGCGCATCTGTCGCTAGTAAGCTTGTACAGAGCTTGTTGAAGAGGGAATTAACGTCTCGTCTCGGTCGATCTCTACCACGTCAGCGTGAAGAATGGGAGCTTAGGGGATTAGACGGCGGAGATTATTGGATCTATTGGCAAGCCAAAGCACGTCCGGCGATAATGCTAAGGCAATTGGTATCATATTACAGAGTACTCATGGCCGTCGGCCTGCGAGCCCCTTTAAAAAAAAAAAAAAAAGAGCTTGCGGTTCTCCGCGCAAGCGACCAACAAAAACATCAACTTCGCAGACCACTCCCGCCGAAGTCACTCCCGTGGCAGAGAAGATTGGATGCCTCGGGAAGCCCGATAGAGGCCCTTCAGACACCCGGTGTGCAAGCACTTGCACGTACCATGCCACCTTCGTCCTGCAGCATGGAGGCTGTTATAGCTATCTACAACCATGAGTTATGACTAGCTGCAAGGGATGCTACCTGTTCTTATCATGGGAAACATCTGGACCCAAGAAGGGGACGTGGTGAGCGACCTGCTGTGCAGGCAGACGCTATCTCGATAGAGATGCAGCCACACCCGAAGCAATAGCCAATCTTTAACGGGAGAAGCAAAAGGTTCTACGTGTTGAATGTGAGGTCAGCGTGACATAGCGTTTAGTGTAGCAGGATAATTAATAATTAAACCCATTTAATGGAAGTCTTTGTCTATTTAACTCGAGTCTGGATCTAAATCTAGTCCCGCGCAAGACATAAGCGGGTTATTAGCCCATATCGACGTCAAGTAGGTCGAAAATGTCCCGGCATCCCGTTCACCGTGGCCACCACCTGGTGACTATGGCGACGAGCCCGGTGGGAATGACGTTCGACCATGCAAAGATAATATTCAGTCAGGCGAAGATGTCGACGACCCCGGTGGTCGTGGATGTGGTCAAGTGGCTCACCGAAAGCATCACTCAGTCCACTGCTAGAACCGTCCCGGTCTTGAGCTTGATCATCGTGACCTTGCTCCTCATCGTTGTTGTCACGGAGAGACCTGTTTGAGATTCGGATTCAGAAATTGCGAGTTTATCAACGAGCATACAGATCGGATACTAAGAGACGTGGGCAATATAGAGATTAGTTACAGCGGTCAGATATTATAATGGTGACGGGGGCAATAACGAACCAAGTTAAACATAATACGACGTCGATAACAACGCGAACCGGTATTGATAACGGCGGGGATAAAAGGACAATAGCTCGTAGGTCTGTTCCAGAGCCCTCTTTCGTTTCCCTTACCAACTTCTCAGAGAGGCTTCCAAGTCGTCGCCGAGTAGCGGATTCGGTGCTGGCGGAGGTGGTGCCGCCTCCATTCGTATTCGAGGCCTCTGCCTCGCTAGTATTTGCTGATCGCGGCTTGTCGTCGGGGCTATTGCGCCTATGGTAGAAGTCGTGTTCTTGGTGGAGGCATAATTCGTATCATTCATCTTCCCGGGTTCGATTCTCTTCTCTACGCCAGTTGTCCCAGTCTTCCGTTTTGCAGGATCTTCTTCAGCTTTGTCTGCTGCCACGCCTGTCACATATCTCGTAGTAGTCAGCAGTCTCTTTCTCTTCGTCTTGTTGTCGCCTCAGTCGGGACTAGCTCGGCCGCCGTGGCTGGTGCAGGCTCCTCTCTATCCTCGCGGCTTACCTCTTTGGCTTCTGCAGGCTGTACCAATTTTTCCGCTCTGTTCCCAGGCGTTTTTCCGCTTTTATGACTTGCTGAACGAGAATATGGTTTCTCATGGGTCAGGGTGAGGCTGGGTGATCTCGCGGGCCATCTGAAAGAACTGTCGTATCCTGCGTCGGCTGTAGGACACTATGTTGACAACGCTGCCAGTGTCACTGCTTGCTGGATCGGGTCGAGCCGCCATGTATTACTGGGAGTGTCCGTAACTATACACCCGGGCAACATGTCGGGCGTAACGATCCGGAAGACTTCCACCAGAGTCTGACAAAGTATCTCGATCCCCCATCGCCGGTGGTAGCCAGATTGCGAGCGGGTACGAAACGCATCGGTGTCAAGTAGGAGGGCTTGGGTTCGACAGTCGTGTTGAAAGAGGAAAGGGAAACAATGTTGCGCGGGCGAGGTCAGTGTCCAGTCAAGCCCGCCATCGGGGAATCAGTCTGGTTGGCGTCGACATCATTTCGTCTCCGTTTGTAGCTTTCAGGGTGGTGGGAAGACTGTTAAATCATTGTTAATGCTGCGGTCCTGCGCGCCCACCCGACGGCATCGGTCATGTTTGGGTCAAAATATTTGGACTGCGAGTTAATTGAAGACGCGATAGGATGTCCATTCCACAGCTATGTTGTACCTGACCCAAATATTCGCGGCTTGGATGGTGATAACAACAACAAGGTCATATTGCTAGTGGCTACCTTCTGCTCGTTGAATGTGATCGTATCCGTCGTTGCAGTCGACAAGCATCAGGGTGGGATGCGCGCGTCTTTCAGGGTACCCTAGGCTAAACTCAATTACCTAAGACACATCCACAGGTATGTGCGTGCTCCCTTGGACACTTTCGGCTTAGCTCACCGTTGGACCTCGGCATCTCTGCGTCACATTGCCTCTCTCACCTCACAAAAGAACGATGTATAAGCGCAGGTAGAGTGATACGTCGTTTCCTCTCGTTTCAATGGGATGAGCTAGGTTGATAGCTTTCCGATCAATTATCATATCTATAACGTCGTCCAGATATCATATTGCATATTTTGCCCGCCATGGCATCCTCGTTGTCCGGGTACGGCGCATTCAACCACTTCATCATCTCCTCACCGGTCGAGTATGTAGCACACGTCGAGACCAACAGACCGGAGAAGCTGAATGCCTTCTTCGAGGCCATGTGGCTTGAGCTGGGTCAGATATTCAAGAAACTATCGCACGATCCCAATGTGCGCGCCGTCATCTTCTCCGCGGTCGGGGATAAGGCGTTTACGGCCGGCCTGGATGTGCAAGCAGCAAGCCAGGGCGGTATGCTCTCACAAGACGGAGTGTCGGACGGGTCAAGGTTTGCTACGAGAGTTAGACGGCATATATTTGAGTTTCAAGACTGTGTGTCTGCGATCGAGAAGTGCGAAAAGCGTGGGTCTGGTCCCTGTCTTATCTCCGGATATGAGTTGAGAGCATTGACACGTTAACCTCGTCACAGCGGTCATCGTGGTCATGCATGGCATCTCCATCGGCCTCGCCATCGACATGTCATGCTGTGCCGATATCAGAATATGCACTCGTGATGCCAGATTCTCCGTCAAGGAGGTTGACATCGGCCTCGCTGCGGACATTGGAACGCTGAGTCGACTACCGAAGATCGTCGGGAACCAGTCATGGGTGAAGGAAGTTTGTCTGTCTGCCAGGTTCTTCGATGCCGGTGAGGCCCTCGCCGTCGGGTTTGTCAGCTGGGTGTTGGAGAACAAAGCAAAGGCCATCGAGGCTGCGACGAAGACAGCGGCCCTCATCGCTTCCAAGAGCCCTGTCGCTGTACAGGGTACCAAGGAGATTCTAAATCACGCCCGAGACAACTCGGTGGCAGACAGTGAGCGTCACCAACCGAAAAAGTAATAACCGATATACTGACTGGAATCTAGGTCTTCGATACACGGCCGTTTGGAATGCGGGCATGCTTCAATCAAATGACGTGGCAGCTGCCATGCTCTCTGGTATCAAGAAGACGAAGCCGACATTTGAGAAGCTATAAACACGGCCCTACGAATGGAAGGCATGTAGGATTCTTGAACCTATCCCTGTGGAAATCTACATCGGGATCATTGCTCTTGTAATAATAATACACACCATGCGTGTCGTCTGATAGAAGTCGTCAATGTCTTAATGTATTGTAAAGAATCCTGTTACAGCTTATTTCTTGGTATCGCGATCAGAACCGGAATCATCTTCCATCATAGGGACGTTCTCCTTAAGTCTCTGCCGGGACAGTTAGCAGACTTCCAGAAGCCACGAAGCGAAGCGCGCTACATATCACAGACCGGTCGGCACCTACCGCGTCCAGCTTAGCTTTCAGCTGTGCAATCATGACATCTTTGATCAAGAGATGCGTATCATCGAGGTCCTCAATGATGTAATCATTCTTCTCGCTATCGATATTGATGATGATCGACTTGATAGACGGGTCGCATTCAACCAAGGTGCCTTCGAACGTGCAAAGTCAACTTTACGCTATCGCGCAGGGGTTCAGAAAACCTGCGTAGGCAACAGCAAGCTGGGCAAGGCAGGATGGTGTCTCGGTTACCTACCTTTGATAGCTCGAACCATGTTGCCGAGCGCTGGATATGAGAAGCGACGATGCTATGGCGGTAACTTTGACTTGTTAAGCGGGCAGGACTATATTCTCCCGTTAATCATCGTATCCTTTACTTATCTTCGGTAGATCTCCCCGTAGCGACAAGACACCAATAGAAGATTGCAGGTGAACACAAGTTCAAAGGGCCCGACGTATATGGTTCTTAGGTAGTAGAAGGAGTGGCTGAGGCTGTGGCTGTCAAGCCTCGCCCCGAATAATACATACATATCTATTAGAGCAATATGTACCTTACTCCAGGCAGAGTGCATGCATATAGCTGCGGAATATGTATCTAAAGGTTTGATGACCGTTGAAGCGAGCGCAAAGTCTACGCAGTTCTCTCAATACCTGATGCTGGCTTATACTTGCGCCTCTGGTCCCAACAACCGAAACTTGCTATGACGCAGCCCCTACAAATTGCACAAGCAAAGGATAAAGAAAGTTCATTGTAACATACGGCTAGAGCTCCATAGTGCTGAAAGCCAGCCAACCCGGGAGAGACTAGACCATGAGCTAAATGTCCCCCATTTCTTCTAGTCGTCCAAGTGAACCTACAGTGTATTGTATAATCGATCAGCCGAATCAGTTTCCATTCCGGAAGGCGGGCAGCAAGACAGCGCGTGATAGAACAGTCGATTTGAATTAGCTCCCCCCTCTAAGTATTCTGTCATTGCTCATTGTCTTTGCAACTGCGCATTCAGGACACTACATTTGAGAGCCCAGACAACTACAAGCGTAGGTAACAGTTATGCTTCTCTTAGCAATCACTGCGGTAGCAAGGCGGCTACCACGGAGCTACCGGCCGAGTAGCCTGTCTGACTAGGCAAGTCCGTGATTGGACGCAGGTCAAGAAACAAGCCACAATCTAGTAAGCCAGGACTTCCCAGCGTCGTGTTGGTGATACTGGAAATCTGGAACGAGCAATCTTCATCTCATTTGCATACCATTCAAATATATCTTCTTCATAATATTCATAATCCCAAACCCTTACCCCATATCACCCCCTTGGCAGAACCAGAAATGTCCGATAACAACACCGCCGGGGATCTAAGAACTCGTCAAATACGGTCGTCCTGACGGGCTCGTAAGACCAACTCCATAGTACAGACCAATCCAATGGGGGAGAAGGAAGCTACGAGTACGCGCACCAGCATCAGAGCGGCAGCAGCTTGTCATCACGCTGATTACATCGATACCCTTCTCGATGCGGGTAATGATGCAGGTGTCAGCAGATGCTCGTTAGGACTAGATCCCGGGCTCAACGGGGCGAGTATAGAGGAAGGATTGAATGAGCTAGGCGAGGCGCCGCCTGCTTATACGCCTAATGATGGGCAGCAGAGACCCACAACGCCGGAAGTTCGCGCTGGGAACGAGAACACTAGCACGAACGGGAATGGGGATGGGACCGGAAGCGGGACTGGGGTGGCGTTGACGACGTGTGCACAGACGACGGCCGAGGCGGGGATAAGTTGGAGGCCGCCTAGTTATAACGAGGAGTTTCACACAGCTCCTACTACGCCGAGAAGATTGAGGGGTTAGGAAGCGGCGAGAGTGTAGGAGCCGAGGAACGAGAAATAAGTAGAGGTGGGATAACAAGCGCGACAACGACAACAACGACAGTTATAGAGAATTCGATTCACGTGTGAATGAAAGACTTGAACGATTGAATTCCATCAAAATCCCCAATTGGAGGAACGTCTCGACATTCTCATTTTACGGCCACTGTCTTATCTATATGCTTGTCTACCCATCTATAATCCGGTTCCGGTATTGAGTCTGTAGTCAAGGCCATTTAGAACCGCTGAACAACCGCAGGCGGCTTGTTGTTCAGGATCCGATCAATCCTGTCCATGATCTCGGGCGTCAGCTTGTCCACAACAGCAACAGCGCGGATATTCTCATAGATCTGCTCGATAGAGCTCGCGCCCGTGATGGCCGAGCTGACGTTGGGGTTCTTCAACACCCACGCGAGGGCAAGCGTGCTCATCTTGATGCCCAGTTCCTGCGCGATGGGCTCGAGCTGGTTGACCTGCTTGACGATCTCGTCGAACTTCTCCTTGCCCGTGCGCTTCCACCAGCCGGCGATGAACTCGACCTGCTGCTGCGCGAAGCGGGAGTCCTCGGGGATCCCGTCGCGGTACTTGCCGGAAAGCAGACCCTGGCGTAGAGGCGAGAAGACGGTTAGGCCCGTGCCGACTTCACGGTACAGGTGCGCGTACTCGAGCTCGACTTTCTCGCGGCTCAGCATGTTGTACTCGGGCTGCTCCATGACGGGGCCGATCAAGCCCAGCTTATCGGCGTAGCGCCAGGCCTGGGCGATCTCGTCGGCGTTCCACATCGACGTACCCCAGTATAGGGCCTTTCCCGTGTTGATGAGGTGGTTGAAGGCTCTGACTGTCTCTTCCATCGGCGTCTGTCTGTCAGATCGGTGGGCGTAGACAAGGTCCACGTAGTCAAGTCCCAGACGCTTTAGCGAGGCGTCCATGCCCTCGATGATATGCTTTCGGGATAGACCCTTGTTGTTGACGGGGTTGTCGCCGAAAGCGGCCCCCCAGTAGAGCTGCGACGAGAATCAGCGATGCCAGGACGAAGGGGTGAATAAGGATGGGGACGACAGATGTACCTTGGTCGAAATAACGAGATCATTGCGCTTCCAGCCGTACTTCTTGATGGCCTGTCCCATGACTTCTTCCGACTTGCCGTCTGTATATCAGAGCATCAGTCCCATTCGTATTCCGGCCCACTTCATTCGTCACAGAGACGAAACCCCAATGACGGGCTGGCCGGGGCAATGGAGCGACTTACCAGAGTAACTCTCAGCGCAATCAAAGAAGTTCACACCACAGTCATAAGCAGCCTTCATACACTCGAACGACTTTTCTGCAGGAGAATGAGCAATTAGACGTCTTCTCTTCCCCATTTCCTCTGTTGAGCTCACCTTGCTCGGTATATCCACCGTAAGTTAACCATCCACCGACAGATATGGCCGAGACCTGGAGACCGGAGCGGCCCAGGAAGCGGTAGGTCATGGGAGGGAGATCTTCTGGTGGCGCCATTCTGGATTGTATGTGTATATGTATATGATTGAGACGGCGTGAGCAAGATATTGGCGAATAGATTCTGAACAGCCAAAGTCAGTTACGACGTACTACATAATCCAATCTCGATGAGTGGGCGGCACGGAGATATGACGTAGAAGCCTGCCGATGAGAAGGAGTAGCAGCAATGATAATGTGCCTTAGATGCAAGATCCAGCACACGCCATTACTTTTGTCTCAAGGCCATCTCACAAACATCACGCGAGGTGTTATCTTAGGCGTGACGTACATACCCAGTCGGACGAGGCGAGAAATTGGCGTTACGCACTCCTACTCAATGTCGAAATTCTACCGTCTAACAGGACCGACAGACACTCTTAATGTTTCGAAGGAGGAGTATTGGCAATCGAGCACAATGCTAGAAGCAAAAAGCGGTGGTTCCAGCTGGCTTCCGCGTCCGTCTATCGGCGTTACAACCGGCGGCGGGGTTAACATGCTTACCTACCAAGTAGAATTATTTCTCTGGCGTCATTCACTCCGTGTTACCCATTTCAATCCAGTCGCTAGCCCCGCCCCCGTGTCGCTTCCCCCTCTTTTTCTCCCTCATAGCTAATACTACGCTACTTCACCGATATGGACTTAGGTAGGTACATCATCTTAGGCAAGCCGAAGTAGCTGACGCCTCATGACGCTGAAACAATATTTGTTCTGACTGGCTGCTGGCCATTCGCTGTGGATGCAAAAAGCAAACGCTGAGTTTTACACAAAGTTGAGAGAATCTACCTAGTTACCTCCCCTAATCCAAATCCCATCCAACTATGCCAAAGTGTATGTCCAAAATCCAATTGGTATCATTCCACCACAATCCCGCTTTGCTTCCTGTCCCCGTATCCCTCAACATATCCAAACCCACCATTTTCAAATGCCTATGAACATGGGATATTGTGACAACAAGGGTGTTTTGTACTTATGCGACATATTTGGCGTGTATGTATAGACCGAGGTCGAGATGGTATATACGAGCCCAAAAGATATCGCTAAAGCAAAGAGAAAGAAAAAGACCATGTATACTTCGCAACGCCTGCTCCCGTGACGCTTGAAGACAAAGAATAAGAGAGAGTAAAGACAGTGAACCCGCCAAACCCCATCTAACCTTGCCGTCTACGTGCAAAAGAGTTGTCAAATGTGTCGTCATCATTCCATTCCATCCAATCTGATAACCTTATAACCAACGATGCGCCTAGAGAACGAGAAGAAATAGTAATAGTAGGGAAATGAAAATAAAAATAAAAAGAGGGGGGGGGGGGCACCCAGAGAAGAATATTTCAGTTGTGTTCCAATCAACATGTAGTCAACCACGTTGCTGCTTATCCTCGAAAACCCTAAACTCCTGTGACCTGCCACTAGTGATCCACGGTGGCTCGGTGCTGGGGTATTCACTCGGTGCGCTAGATCCTCGGCTCTGCGTCTCATGTTCAACAGCGCCGGACATGGCCGAGTCGTCTCCGGCGTTGATGTCTGTCATAACATCGTCGTCTACGTAAATGTTCACGCCTAGGTCAACATGTGGATCGTAATTCTCTTCATCCTCTATCCCCGGCCATGGTTCATCTTCGGGAGCGTCAGGCGCCTGACTCTCCTGCCAGGATTCGTGACCGAGGTCGACCATAGAGCTGTCATCGTGATTCTCCGTGTCACCCAAACTCACGTTCTCGCTGTCACCAACTTCATCGTCATATACGTCTATGTCGCTGATGTCGTCTTCTTCGACGGCAAAATCGACCGCTTCGTCGCCGACGGTGCGGTCACGGTTGGGGCGGGTGTCTATAAATGGAGCGTTGCTGTACGGCGTCGCGTAGAAAGGCGTCGTAGGGCGCTGCCCTAGCGCTTCGGGCATCGGACTGGGTGATGCCGTGCTCCAGCGCGGAGTGTATCGGTTTAGCCGAGGTTGGAATGAGGGAGAGCGGGTATAGCGTCGCTTCGTCATTGCTATCCTCTGATTTGTCCGTGTCGGCTGGGGCGACACATGCCGCTCATATGGATGACCGTGCGACGTGATTCTCCGCTTCGGGAGGCTAGGAGGGGCGAACTCTTGGAGAGCGGGTGGCAGGGAGTGTGTTCGGATACGGGGAGGTCTAGAGGATTGCCGTTCCCGGAGCACGGCTGGCGACTGCGCTCGTGAGTCAGAACGCCTGAGCGTCAGAGACGGGGTTGCAAACCGAGGGCCCGAGGGCCCATTTCGTGATGCTGTGGAGGTGGACATGGCTCGCCAGTGTTCTTGAGCGGACTGCTGTACGTCCTGCGCCTTCGACGGCGGGCCGGCGGCCATCGGAGGTTCGTCCAGGACGCTATTCCAGACCCAGCATTCCTCCTTGGCATCTCCCTCCGGGATATCCTGGCTACCTTGAGAGTCCGCATAGACGCGGCTCAGCTCGCGCAGGCGCTGCCACGTCCAACCGTTCTCGTACGCATCCTGGTCTTGGAGGTACGCCTCGGGGTGTGTTATGAAGAGCCGCTGGACATCGTGCGATTTCATGACGACACTTGAGGCTAGGAACTGAAAGTCCCATGAAACGGGCGTGACCATCTCGGCCGGAGAAAGAAAACGTAGTCTGGATTCCTTGCGCACCTTCCGCAGGGGGATCCATGGCGACTGTAAACCTAAAAATTTGGCGACGCGGGGGTGGGCCGTGGAACCGTGATGCACGTTGCCCTGCATGCGGGAGAAGGTGCGGAACAACGTGCCAAACGCTTCCGACATGGCCTGCTGCACGCTGCGAGCATCTGGACCACGGATGGCGACGTTCTTCGCCAAGCCTCGGCTCTTGAGCCGCTGTCCGATCATGTTATCAGGCGCGCAAGCACGGCCTACCAGCCAGTCCGTATCGACCTCTGGTCCCGCCCAGTCGCTGAAGGCAGGCGACGGAGGTTCAAGACTGCCTGGCAGCTGCGTCCACAGATCAGCTTCCACGGAGTTGCCGGCGGACAAGCGCTGACTACCAAGGTCACGCTGGTCGAGCCAGACATTCCTTAGCGGAAAGGGAAGGAAGATCACTTCCACTTCCCAAGGGTTCGTGGGAGAAGGAAAAGAAGAGGCACCCTGCAACTGGCTCAGTTGGGCTTTGAGGGATTGCAATTCATTGTAAAGCCCTTCACGGTCCGCGATACTGCCTGTCGTCGTCGACACCGACACGACGCTGGCTGTGGCATCATCGATCCCGCCACGGCGGTGCGGACGGTGGCCTGAAATGGTGCTACTGCTATCATTCAGTATCTTCTCGACTTCTTCCACACGTGACTCGAGCTCTGTGACTCTAAGATCGGCTTGATCATGTTTCTCATGGCACGCGTCATGGGCAGCGGCAGAAAATGAAACGCTCTCGAGATTCTCAATGCGCTGCTCGTGACCCTGGACAGCAGTAGAAAGCAAATGAAAAGATTTCCGGTTAACACCCAGTATTGGCGACTGGTCCTGCCCTCCGGTCATATCGGCATGTCTTGTAGACCTGGGTGTGTTTGTCACCGTCTGGATATCGTCCGCGTCGGCATCTCCTTCCGCGGTCACGTCCGCTGGCTCATCGTGATCCGTCCCGACGACATCCTCATTTTCCGGCTCTACGTGACCCTTCTCCCGGAGTGGCTCCATTGCCTTGAACTTGACACCACTTAGTGTCTGGAGGCCTTTCCCGGCAAATGGTTTGAGATAGGCTATACGGGCAGATGAAGTAGTTGAGCTCGGTTGAGACGCCATCAGACACTGGCTGGGAATTGGAGCGAGCGATCCGGAGTGCTCTGGCTCTGGGTGCGTGAGGCTAGCCCAGCCCAACGTGTCAGGAAGAGAAGAAGAATCCACGGGAAGCTCACTAATTGCTTTCGGCCGTGGCGCTTCCACAGAGCCATTCGCATCCGTGCCAGGATAGGCAAAAGCATCATAGTCCATATGCTGTTGGCCAAAAGAATGTGTAAACTTGAAAGACAGGTCAGGTACTACAGGTGTTAGTGGTTCGCGGTTTGCTCTGGGTCGTTCGTTCTCCTGGCCATTAGTATGGCTGGATGCGACGACAGGACTGGCGACCGTGGATTGGCCATCCTTCGCATCGTCGTGGAAGCAGGCATGATGTGAACACATGCACCATGCTTCCTGTTCATCGTATGCATTGGGGAAGCTAGGGGGGAATGCTGGGTGTCCTCTATCTGGGCCGCCGAAAGAGCTTCGCTTCCAAAAACGACGACATCCACATTTCTGGCCATTAGGTCCGTGACTTAAATCAACATAATTGCACGGCCCGCCAGGCAGACTGGGAGTACGACTGGTTTGGGGCGCATCCGTGTAGATATTAAAGAAGGAGGCATTTGGGAATTGAAAATCTGGGGTGGATCCTGCCATTGGGGTTTTGGGTCGCCGGGCGCTGCTTGCATCGGTCGCGGAGGGGACGAGAGATGGGACGAGAGATGGGACGAGAGATGGGACGAGAGAGGGAGAGGACGGGGACGGGCGATGCAGGCGGACGCGAGGAAGACGGCTTGGTATTTATCATCTGTCTATCGCGGGGGACAGGCAGATTGTCGTGGTAAGTACTTGGGTGTGGTGGACGCGCTAGGCGTGAGGATGCTGGAATCATGTGTGTGAACCGGTGTACCGAAACCCCTCCCCCTTGCGCGGCGATTCGATGATAAACTCTAGTACATGACTGTATCCTATCACTGTAGTCAGCTCGGCTTCGTTCGATGGTCGTGCATTTGTAGAGCTATACCCTCGATATCGCTCGAGTCTGCTTGCACAGGCAAGCACTGGCCAAAGGTATATGCACGTGAATTTGAACAAATGCGAAGGATAGTTATACGCCGAGCGGACTTTATAGCAGTTGAAGCGCACGAAAAGCAGAGAAACGAGGCGTAAATGGCAGGAAACCAAATGCGAACGATAAGATTCTATAGCGGGATGGATTGAGGTTGCTAAAAAAGTGAGGCGTCCAGAAGATTGGCCCGACTCGGTGATGGTACCTAGCAGCGAGCAGTCTGTCTACCTAATTACTCCTACCTAACATACTTTTAACCATACCTCTTATGTATGAGCGGGAGTGTGAGTCGATGGGGGGTGGTGAGATGTGGTATGTGGGGTTGGAACAAACCAGGTAGGGATTACGCGCGCCAGGTGAAGCGGCAGGACCACTCATTGGTTCCATTGCAGGGCGCCCACACTTCTGTACACGGTTCGCACCAGAAGGTGTCGACTTGTGTTCTCCAATACCCCTGTCAACACCATATGCCCCGTCAGAGCTATCTGCGCCCTATGCTGTACCTAGGTAGTGTTGCTGAGAAGTACAGCACGCATCTGTGGAGGCCATTGGAAGTAACGAACTGCCATGTACTTCACACACATTTGTAGGTTATGTAAGTACATAGTTCTATGTACAGTAGGGCCGATCGGAGCATGGTACGCCCGATGAGTCCCGATGCTAGTTGCAGCCCCCAATTCACCGCAGAGCTCGAGCCTCGAGTTCGGGCTTACTCACAGGAAGCAACTTCACTGCGGTGAGCATGTTACGGTAGGATATTAAAGGTTCGCTGCCGCCTCACGAAAGATATGGAGGCACGCGCATACGGCGGTCAACGTCCTCACATATCATATAAGCCAAAAAGTCCAAAGTTTGCCAAGGTGATACGGGGGTATATTTAGAAACTGAGGCGGATCGTTCGGCGGTTCGCCCTACATATTTTGCACCCTGGACATCACTTAGCTCATACACCAGCTCTTATGCTCAATATATAAGACAATCATCTCGGACGAACTCCGCATTAATTTGAGAGAGCTACAGAGGATAAACTGTTAGATCCGTACTTCTGATGGCGCCATGTAACTGTCAACTCGGGTGCATGTATAAATGAGCAATTAAGTAAATCTATACTGGGATGCGGCAAACAGTCGTCTCATGAAATAGTACAAGGTACGTAAAGTGGCTTTGTGTATCGAGCAAATCGTAGCTTCGTCAAACTTCCCCCCAGCTGCCCATTGGTCCTGTCGTAGCAATCATAGAACCAGTCCCGACAGACCCCCCGATATCCCAATAATGACGCGACGAAGAACAACTACTTCTCCGAACAGACCGCCGTGTGCTCTGACTGGCGCAGCTAGAAACAGGCCTAAACAGGGCCGAACTGGAAGTAGTCGTCGCCTTCGATATGCGTCTTTCTATCGGCACGTTGCGGGATCGAGACACTAGAGGATGGTGTTGGCGGACTCTTGCCACCTTGGCAGCAATGTCTGGGGAGCCCGAGGATGACAAGTGGGAAGTGTTGGAAAGTCCACCACTGCCACTTGAATGTGATAAGAAGCGAGACCGCAGGTATCGGAATACCAGCCGGATGTCCAGTCCCTGTTCCCATTCTTCCTGCGTGAAACTAGCACCATTGTCGGGCTGTGACTGCGCGCTCCCTCGAACGGAGTCAGACGGGTGGTGCGCCTGTGGCATACCAGCACGTCGTGGGGGCGGAGAGACGGTCGGTTGAAATTCGGGCACGGCCTCAGATCGTTCGGGCGGCGCTGCTTCTGACACGGAATTGTTGCCACTTTCAGGTATGGCAGGGAGGCCAGCATAGGGGATGGGCGTCTGCTGCATGCGAGTATAGGTCGAGAAGGCGCCGGGATGCTCAGAAAGCTGGTGAACCAAAAGACCAAGCTCTTTGGCCACTCTCTCGAGCATCCTTACCTGCCAACCGCCATCTAGCGCAGGCTGCGGAGGGGCAACACATGGATGCGCAGAGAGGGCAGACGCTTTTGGCGTTGTAGAGAGATCCTCTTCATCTGGCAAGGTCTCGCCAAAGAGGATACATAGCATCTTGTCGTCGATGCCCAGGAGATCTCTGACCACCTTGCGGGTAATGCGACCCCAGATGGAGTCGCGACCTTCGGGCGCATCGCCTAGGTTATGCTCATGCCACTCATCATCCAAGTCCCCTGCTTCACCCCCTATTGCACTTAGGGTCGCTAGATCCTCAGCCTTCTGATCTACGCGATGGACCGCCGGGAGGCTGGCGGCTGAGCGACGTCGTCTGCGGGTCTCTTTCTGTATCTCACTCAGTAGGAAACGGCTCTGCTCCAGCCGCCACGACTCTATCCTGCACATCTTGTCATACTCGTCAGACTCTTCCCTGTCGAGTTCTATCCTTCGCTCTATGCTTTCACGCCGCTTTGTCATGCGACGAGGATTGTATTTCTCGAATGCATATAGTCTATTCTGCACCTCTGTCCCCATCCCCTCATGCTCCAGCCGGAACGACCCGAGCCCATCATGAGCGGGTACAACGGGTGTCAAGTGGGGCACTTCATCCGACGTGATGTAAAAGTCGGGCGTCGAGCGAAACTCGGGTAGGTGGCTGTCGAGGCTATCTAACTCGATGTCATCTTCCTCGTCGACGGCATCGATAAAGCCATCGGAGTGGAGTTGGTGTTCGACGCTGGCTTCCGAGGGGGCGATTGTCCGGAAGCTTCCGATATCGCTTACCCGCGAACGACCCGCTGTTATATTGGAAGCATGTGTCGCCGTCAAGTAGGAAGTTGTGGTGCTGGCGTCCGTTGCTGGCGAGAATAGCACCCACGTCTGCGACTCATCGGGGGACTGAGGGAGGTTAAGCTGAGATTGAGGCCCATCATCTTCAACGGTAGTGGGTCGAAAGACCCGCGCAGCTTGACGGGCGGGCTGCTGAAACGCCATGGTGCTATACCAATACGATCAGAACGAAAAGACCGGATCAGAGTTGCCCGACTGAGGGGCAAATCCGTCTCGGTTGGTTGTTACTCGCCGTACAAGGGCGATGCTCGTTGGGATCGAAAGTCGGCCGCACGAAGGGTGCCGGTGGATAGATGTAGTCCGAGTATAGAGATATCACGAAGGAGGAAAATCTTCGAGCTTATTCTTGTGATATAGTTGAGGGCATGGATGACGTGATGCTCACTACTTCGTAAAAATAGTCATAAATCACCCAACCTAGGGTGTTTGGTTTGTTGTCGCCGGTTTTATCGAAACGTCAGGATGTTAAAGCTGTCAATCGATCCAAGCTCGAGGACACTTGAAATGACACGAAAGTTGCAAGTATATCTGAAACATATGTGGCCGATAGATAGTAGGTAAATGATGTAAAGAGTCTACGTCGGCGGTCTGTTTTGTTTACACGTACCCAGTAAGGCTGAGGAGGGATAAGATGATCAGATATTAAAGTTGAGAAGAGGGTGTGAAACGGGCCAGGGAGGTGGTACAGGTAGTTCTCCTGGTCAGGACGGGGGCGCTTGGAACAGCAACATGTTGGCTGGTTGTCGATGATTGCTGAATGTCGCGTGCATGATCGGGCAGAGTAGACGTGGTGGAGGGGGGTGGAGGCCAACTTGGATGGATCCTCGGGGAACTTGTCAGGAGCTGTCTTATCACCTGGCTTAATCCTACTCCGGTTAGCCCCGGGAAATAATAGGGGCATAGCTGTAAGTTTACCTGCTTTGGGTAACAAATCGCAGCGCCGTAAAGCACAAAGGCCCAATTGGAGTACGTAGGTGAGTAAAATGGCAGCTGGATGACGCGATAAGCCACTTACATACCTCCTAACTTCATCTACCACTTCCCCAACCGCCCACTCACACGTCAAGTCGCCGGTCATTGCGTCCAGTTATCTAGAGAATCAATGTGTATGAGATCACATTTCAGAGGCCATTTTCGCTTCCTTGATCCGAAGAGTAATCCTGTACGTTCAAAAAAAAAAAAAAAAAAAAAAAAAAAA
>Ga0247782_1000259_pt1 | contig 55087 bp, 42 predicted proteins | sample UWRJL019104C5_FD_179928 | JGI IMG/M metagenome (GOLD analysis project Ga0247782, IMG submission 179928) | Plant litter microbial communities from Arlington Agricultural Research Station in Wisconsin, United States - UWRJ-L019-104C-5 | ecosystem: Environmental > Terrestrial > Plant litter >...
ATGGGTGATGTCTTCGAGGAGGTGTAAGACGGACGACCACCGCTATAATGATACCCCATAACTAGAGTACTTAACCTGCGTTGAGATGAAGACCGTCAAGGAATGCCGTTGTAGTGCATTATACGGCACCAGCTTCAACCAGGTAGAATGTTGTCATGCCGACTATGCTACACAATGTCGAAATACCCAGGTTAAGTGGTAAGTATACCATGAGCTACCTATAAGCAAATGTCCAGGCAAATAATAAACACATATCATAACAGTGGAATCCAAAGATGCTCGAATGCCGTCAACAAATTCTAGGTTAGGAGATTGGTAGGGCTAGATGTTGAATTTTCTTTGCTACCTGTTTTGATATCGGGGAGTATGTATACTGGTGTCGCAGCTTCATCGGTAAGGGAGCGCTGGCCGGGCGATTTACAGTGGTCAAAGTCTACGGTTAGTACTACCCAACAGGTAGGTATGTACCTAGCGTAACCCGTTGGGTTAGGGATTTTATACCTCTTTACGCCGCATTCGCCATTCTCCATAGGTACTTCCCCACATCCCTCCCTGAGACCTGGGGGTTGATATTCTGCAAACAAAGTCGGAGAGGGTATCAGGAGCTTCGTTTTTTTATTTTTTATAACCAATCTAGCCTCTTTTTTGACGGCAACATGAATGTATAAGGAGCATGCAAAAAGCTGAAAGTTCGGTAGGGACCTGACGTGCATATTGAACATTTATGTGTTGGCATGTGCTCATATGGACCGGCTCCATCAGACACTTATTGAACAAACGCTTAGGTATTTATCATATCTTATATTCTAGGGCCAATAGCACGGACAATGCCAACCCTTCCGGAGGGTCTGATCCTGAGCGGGACGACCACTTCACCGCGTGGTCGGAGTATCACAGCCTCGCGTGTTTTCAAGCCGGGTGACGTGATCGCTACGTTTGATTCCCCGAACATCGCGATCCCAGACAGCCCGCACCTATCGACGACATGCAGCGGGTGTCTCTTACCCGCAACGGCAACCGGAACAGGGGGCTCAGACATTGTCTCTGGGTCGCGGCCCGGGAGAGTCGTGCGAGAATGTACGGGTTGCCGGACGGTAGCATACTGCTCACCTGCGTGTCAGAAGTTGGACTGGACAACAGGGGGCCACAAGGCCGAGTGCAAGGTCTTTAAACGCGTGAAAGCAGAAGGCCATGAATTCCTGCCCACCCCCGTTCGGGCGCTCGCGCAGATTCTAGTACGCCCCGAGATGGGCGCCGCCCTGGCCGAGATGCAGGGACACACCGACAAGTTCCGCCAAGAATCGGGCAAGCTGTGGATGGACATGGAGTTACAGGCAATGGCAGCTTTGCATTATCTCGGCCGCGAGGGAAACCCCAGAAACCTGGCGGGTGCGATAGATATTCTATGTAAGGTATGTTCAAATAACCCGTCAGAGTGGGGGACTGCGAAACGACGCTCTATTGCACATGTATTTCTGACTTAAAGAGACAGCTACAAGTGAACTCTTTCAACCGGCTGGATGAGGACGTTGACCAGACCGGACTCTTCCTGAACCCGGCATTGGCCATGGTCAATCACTCGTGCATCCCGAATGCCTTTGTGCAGTTAGTTGGCCGCCAAGCCGTCCTACACGCATACCAAGAAATCAAGAAAGGCGAAGAAATCCAAATCTCATACATTGGTAAGCCCCATCGTTGTATTTTCTGTTATCTAGAACCACGAAAGAAAATCTAACTGTTTGTGTCAAGACTGCAACACTCATCTTTCACATCGCCACGAGGCGCTCAAGACACGATATCACTTCGCGTGCGATTGTCCACGCTGCAAGGATGACCTGGACGTCTACCAGGTGTGCAAGGTGTATCCACACCTAAATCTAAATTCCCTTAGCTTAGCACCCGGCATTCAAGATCCAGAAAATTCGCAGATATCAAGGCCGCCCACCAAGCACAAGTCCCTCAAAGACATCGTCGAGGAGACATATGCCTGGTGCTCGGCGGCTCTCATTGGCTTCAGCGAGACCGAAAGGATAAAGCAACTCCGCCAGCGCTGGAAGGCGATTAAACCACTCACCAGTAAATTCCACGCGCATGCCGTGGAGCCAGTTCCGCGCGTCCTGACTGAAGCAAGCATGCACTTTGCCGAGCGGGGGAATTTCGCCTACTGTTTATGCATCAGCAGTTTCTTAGCGACCCGTATCGACCCGTATAAAGCAGCCGCGCCTTTCGCCCCGCAACGCGTAAAAGGAATGCTGATGATTGCAAAGCTACTCGTGAACGCGACGGCCGTTGAATCGGAAGGAGGCACCGAGCCAGGAGCTCTGGTCTCTGCCAAGACTATGCACGGAAAGATTTCGCAAGTAATGCGCGAAACGGACCAGGCGACCGTATGTCAGGTCCTTCTGGAGCTTGTTGTGCGCTACGCCCCCGCGGCGCATTCGAGGAAGTGGAGCGTGCTCTACGAAGCACAGGACTTGCTGAGCGATCTCGAATCGCTTCAGGGCCGGGAGACGGGGGATGCGCTCGTCAAGGCCTTCCTGCGGAATCCAGGGGGCATTGAGGAAAAGCAGTTCTTCGAACAGGCTGTGCTTCAGCCTATTCATCGGCTCTCCGAACTTTGCCTGGATATCATGGACAGCGAGTTTGGCTCATGATCCCTTGGCTTTAATTTCGGCTATGATCATAGTCTATTAGACTGGACAGGGCTACAGGAGCAAAGATGCTTTTAGGATAGGGATGGGGCATCAATAACGAGATGGCGGATGATAGATAAAATATCAACGAAGGGCTATATATGTACAGAGACAACCTTGATGCACTGCCCTCTAAACATACGGAGCCGCCGGTGGTCAAAATCTAGGCAGATATGGCCGCAAACAGGAAAAACGCTCTTCATAGTATGTAGGCATGGGGATGTCTGTCAACATTTCCTATCACCAGAACTTGGAGGACCAGGTTTGAGGTGACTTGGAATAGCTACACAATCTAAAAGAGCTTCAGACTGGTTTCAAGGGATTACGCTTAAGAACTACCTACTCGTCGCGTTCTCGAGGACCTACTTACAATTCATCGTATGAAGCAATACAATCTGAAATCTGCCGTTCTTAATAGAAGTCCCAACCGTGACAGGGTACGTATGTAGAACCTGAAATCTTTCCATACTGGTATTGAGCAACTTAAGTCTTCTCCAGAGGGCTTTGACTTGATTGTTCCTTTGTTCCCCATTTAGAGCTATTACCGGTAAGGCATTCATCTAAAAGATGCATAAAAATTACCACAAGAAGTCAACAATGAAGCTGTACCATGAGCAAGGACGGGGGAGTCGATCGGCTCCGGTTCCTGGATTGACAGGACTTGGTAAACTGCAGACACAACCCAAGTCCTACTGAAAAAGCCCCTAATGCAGGTAATAGTGTCTTACGCACATCATAGAGATTGCTGGAAGGTATTACTACCTGATAGAAGTAGCAGGCACATGTGGGTACTTACCTAGGTAGGTACTTACAAGCAGTAGTGGTAGCCTGTACAGGTAACAACGTAGGCCCTGAGGGTAACGGTAGGACCCCAATCCCCCACACTGAGATACTTATCTACAGGAAGGTGGGGCTGCCCGACTTGCACTGCTTTCTGGAACCTGCCTGGCCTTCTCTAAAGCTGGAGCAAAACTTTGATATCCTACCGACTTATCTTGTTTCCGAACAATAACAGTATCCGCCCAGCCATATCTAGGATTACAGACCAAATACATTCCGCGGACAGAATTAGGAATAGATATGCGATTATGGACGACCTCAATTCTACCTCACATGACGTCTTCAACCCCGAGGACTTCTTGATCACGAACGGCGCCTTGAACGTGCTCGATCCTGATGTACCTACCCTGACCGAGGTTGTAGATGCAGAGACACAGCTTTCCCTCGAGCTTGCTAAGGAGACAGCTTCAAGCTATGCCACAATCAGTGATACGGGTAGCTTAAAGCGCACTAAACCGCATGACGAGCCGGAGAGCGACCAGAATGGCTGGGAAACCGTCGACCAGCAGTCCAGAAAGGCGAAGAAACCTAAGAAGATTCCCGCGCCCACATCATCAAATTACCCCTCTATCAGCTTCAACTATAATGCCAAACTCCAGTCCAAAATATCATTAGATCAATTACGAAACCTCGTTCTATATATTTTCGCCGAAGGCGTCTCTCCCCAGTGGGTGGCTGTCTCCAATCGACCCCAATTTCGAAAGATTGTCGCAATCATGGTACCTGGACTTGAAGAAGCTATGTTCAAGCCGGATGTCGATTTTCCATCATATAACAATCAATTGTTTGACTTGGACCAACGATCCCGCGTTCTAACATCACCTGACGACTATTACCCTCGACTCCTGAAGCGCGATGAGCTGCCCGAGATACTAAAAGTCTTCGCCGACATGTTCCCACACCTATGGCCTGTCAAGACGCCAGGCAATGAGAAGTATGGGTTCATGCGATCGCCAATGGGCACTATGTTAACCGCCCCGAGCGATAAGGTCAAAGAGAAGACAGGAAAGGGGGTTCAACCGGCCAAGGAGCCCAAGGGTTGGAAGGACGAGCGGATAAGGATCACCGAATTGCTCGCCATGCCCGAAGATCTTCAGCCTAATGGTTATGTGCTGCATCCTGCCTGTATACCGGTGGAACGGCGTAAGAATTACCAATATTCCGAAGGCTGGGTCCACACAAACGTTCAAAACTTCACCGATGGCATCGTACCTGAAGAGGAAATTCAGCAAGGAAGCATTACAGCGGGTCGGGATGTCTATGCTCTTGATTGCGAGATGTGCATGACTGGCCCTGATGAATTTTCATTGACGAGAGTAAGTCTTGTCAGTTGGGATGGTACTAAAGTGCTAGACGAGCTCGTCAAGCCTGACAAGCCTATCATTGACTACGTCACACGTTTCTCGGGCATCACCAAGGAAATGCTTGCTTCTATCACTACAACCCTGGGCGACGTACAAGCGAAGTTGTTGGAAATCCTAACTCCTCGCTCCATTCTAATTGGGCATTCACTGGAGTCGGACCTGAAGGCGTTGCGACTTACTCATCCATTCATCGTGGACACAGCTCTCCTCTTCCCACATAATCGGGGGCCTCCATTGAAGAATAGCTTGAAGTTTCTAACACAGCGGTTTCTGAAACGCGAGATCCAGAACCGTGCCGGAGGACATGACTCCATCGAAGATGCGAGAGCCTGCTTGGATCTCGTCAAGCAGAAATGCGAGAAAGGCAAAGCGTGGGGCCAGCACGAGTCACAAGGGGAGAACTTGTTCCGGCGCCTCAACCGTACAGGCACGTCGTATCGAGCCAATGGTGGCGTCGATGCCACAGGTGGCGCACGCGTGGGCAAGACGAGTGCCATGATTGACTGGGGTGACCCGATGAAAGGCGCCGGTGCGGCTTCGGATTTCCCAATCGGCTGCAGTTCAGATGAGGAAGTAGTAGAAGGTGTTATCCGCGCCGTCCACGGCGATCCAGTTGCCGAGGAAATACCAGCCGGCGGCGTTGATTTCGTCTTCGCGAGGTTCCGAGAGCTCGAGGCACTGCAGGGTTGGTGGAATCAGAACAGAAACCCAGACGGCCAACAAGTGCCGGATATGTCTGGCATGTCACTCGAGACGTGTGTTTCAAGCCTTGCGGAGAGGATAAAGCGTATATATGAAGCCTTGCCGAAATGCACCGGCTTCCTCGTGTTCAGCGGCTCCGGCAATCCCAGGGAGATGAGTCGGCTGCAGGCGATGCAAGCACAGTTCAAGAAAGAGTACAACACGCCAGGTAGTGTCTGGGACGAGTTGACTATCAAGTGGACGGACGTGGAGGAACAGGCGCTAAAGAGAGCCGTGGGCGTCGCGCGGAACGGTATTGGCTTCATCGGAGTCAAATGATGCGCCAATATCGTATTACTCACCATTCCTTGCAGTTTTGCGAGGAGACCCGCACTTACTCTATCACCCATATATGTATTTGTACGTGTACGAGTATGAGGCAAGAGATACAAGGGAAAACAAAGCGTTTTGGTACATACGCGGACTTTTATGCATAACCGTCTCGGCATCCCAAGCGACGGGGGAAGAGATAAGATACAACGCAGGGTTGCGAATGTATTGGCATCGGAATATCGGAATATCAAAGATACCCACTGGTGAGGCTTCCACCCGGTATACAGCGATATAAAATATCAGCTGAGATCAAAAACCAATTAAATACATCTAACGACGAGAAATCCGGGGGGCCCATCTTTAGTTTGTCATTTTAGCTCATTCTGTAGCCTGTTGGTCCCAAACCTGCTTTGAAAAATGACCGTCTAAAACAATAGAAAAGTCTTATATTACCCCTGTTCCCACTTTCCTCCCTTTCTTTGTACGGCGTTGCTCACGACCTGGAAATGCTGTCAGGTAAGATTACAAACGCAGACAATAGATCTGTTGTACTGATGTATCTCCATCGAGCACATCAGACATCACCCGATGTTGCCTGTGATGGTTATGCCCCCAATACGACACGGCAGGGGATAATCGAACCTGACACCGGGACATGAATCCCATCTAACGCCCCTAAAGGAGGACGAAGAGGAATCAGAAGCCGAATTAAGGAAAAGGAATGTGTCTCCTGTGAGAAAAGCTATGCCGGATGGATGGTTCTCGAATGCGCCCCGATTCAATATTTTGAATCTTCCTCATTCCTTGTCGTAGCCTCGTCCTCAGACGCCCGATGCCACTTTACACCGAGAAGATAGGTGAAAAGAGAAAATAAGGCAAGCCGGGCACAGAAGCTTGCCTAAGCGATCGGATGAGTCACTACAAGCAGACTCTGCCCGTCTAATATAATATGCTACTTCGTTGTATGCGAAGAGATGAACCACTTTTTTCTTTTGTCTGGTTCTGTCACTGTATGACATGGTATTTGTGGTAGAAATACAAGCATATCAGCTGAGCCGCCGACTAACCAACCAACATACATACGCGCACCCGCATAGACGCGTGTACGGTACTCATTTGACGATACCAACACGCACATAAGGCAAATAAAAGAAAAAAAGAACGATAGAACGAACAGACGCCCACAAATACGACTATGAAACCAACAAATTTAGGGTGACATTTTTGAAAATGGAAATATCAACACGCCTTACAACGTCAACATTGCATTGCCTCACATTTGACCAAATAACTAACCAAATGACCAACCGATAATCTAACTTACCTACTCTTAGATAGATGACCGACCAACAACAATAGGAGGAAGATCCGGGCTTCACCGTGAAGCGCCACCACCGAACGCGGTATGATGATCACGAGGCAACAGGCAGGAACGCAGGCAAATTCGCCCGACCCTGTTTCGTACCGATATCTCTTTTTAACACCATGATTATTAGGTAGGACATACGGGCGGATAGGTAGGTACGTATTCGTAGCCTCGATATGCTGTATACAAAAAGGGGGGCACAAGACCCTCTCTCGCTCAACTCAAGGATAAGTAAAGCAAATGCCTACCTACCTACCGCGACACTATCGTTGTGGTCATTGGCCTTGTAAGATTTCCTCGCGGCCAATTACATCATATATCCAACTTTATAGTCTTCGACTCTCGCAATATATTTATTTGTCTATTTACACCTGAGTGCCGGCTGAGCTAAATCTTGCCCTTCCAGAGGCTCCCTGTCCACCACACACACACACACACACACACACACACACTCTCTCTCTCTCTCTCTCTCTCTCTCTCTCTCTCTCTCTCTCTCTCTCTCTCTCCGTTAAGAACCATCAGCAATACATACTTAACACCCTGACACTACCATACATACCATCTCGCTCCTGAATCGGACAATCAGAGAATCAACAAACAGTACCTATAGGAGAGAACGTATAGACACGACAAAACAAGATAAAACAAACCAAAACAATGTCTCCATCGCCCCTCTACACAAACGACACCAGACCCGAATCAGGATACTTCAGCCACGGACTGCACTCCGCGGTAGACCAAACCATCAGCCATCACGACGTCGGGGATCTGATGGCGACCTCAACCGCACTCTCACCCTCAAACTTTGCTGCGGCGGCGTCCCGAAGACGATGTCACGGCGGAGAAGGGGAGACGGGGGATATGATCATCTTCGGGGCGCCGCTGCCGGCTTGTAGCGGACGGATATACGTCGGTTTGTTGTCCGCCTCGTCGGTTCTCTAACTAACCTAGGTTAGGTAGACCCCCGGACCTGGACATAGTACGAAAGAGGGAGAGACAGAAACGAAAGGGGAGTTGTTTCTGTTGAAGAAGAGGAAGAGCTATAGGCCACAGATATAGGTTTTTTTTCCGCGCAGCAGCATATATGCATAGGTACAAGTTCAGGAACTGCTTATCACGTCGTACTAGATACGATGAAGCCTTACACGAGGACAATGGATATCATATATATATTTTCACACTGGGAGAAGCAGTGAGCGGTATTATCAACATCCCCAAGATCACGAGACCGGAGTAGAGTAATCAATATCCCTAACGAACCAAGCCTCAAGCTTCAAAGGGGAATACAGATCTCCTAAAAAAGACGCTGCTCCGAAAAGCCACTTAACATCAGTATGTTTGACTATTATTGATGCTGATAACAATAGCACCATGTACAAATGCCTAAGCCTAACTAGAACCCGCTTTTCGTTTCTGGGTCTTTTCTTTGAATCTGATAATGTACTGGCTTAGGTTCTGGGATTTACCGACCGGTCCATGAGACGGACAATTCGTAGATGAGACTGAAAAAGCTTTTCCCAACCGTCTACCCCGAGGAAGAACTTCCCGTCCTCGCCGAAGTGACCGTAGCTCCTCGCGGCGCCTAGACAGTACGCGAGATTAGGGAGCCTCCACCGACCGCCGTCGACCATGCGCACGACACTCTCCTAAAAATCGATCTCGCCCCGGAAGATCTCTGGGTCGACATCGACCACCACCTTGTCCGCGAGGTCCCGTCGTCCCATTTGCGTGAATACGCGGCGTAACGTGTCGTATAAATTAGTGCTGCGGTTCTGCGTCGTCATAGCGTCGATCTGCGCGTCGCTGGCGTCGCCTCCTAGCAGTTCTCTCGCCTTCTCGCGGCCCTCTCTCTCCACCGTCTTGTGCATGTTGAGCGCTGCCAGCAGATGCCCGGCGGCTTCGCTGTGACATCCCATGTTGATGCAACTGACTCCTAGGTTGTATCGCGCTCGTACGAAGTTGGACCGAAGCGTCAGGGCCTTCTCGTACGCGGCAATGGCCTCCTCACTCTTGCCGCTGTTGGCAAGGGTGGCGCCTAGTCGGTTCCAGAGGAGGTGAACTTGGTTTTGCTTGTTAACCGCGCCCATCTCGGTAGATGCAAGCGCTGCCGCAAAGCAGTCAACGGCCTTCTCGTACTCTTCAGCACCATAGAAAAGAACTCCCAAGCCCACTTGCACGTCAGGGTCCATGTGCACACCATCCGGGCTGAGCCGAGCAGCTTCGATGAACAGATTCGTGACCTTGTCATGGAGCTGTTGGCGGTCGGTGAACCCGAGATCTGTTGCCGGGGACAGATCAGCCGGCGATATGATGGAGGGGTAGCGGACCGACAACCAGCGCTCCAAGGTTCGATAGGCAGTACTGTCGTACCCTTCGTTGGTATATGAGACGGCAAGTGTCATAAGCGCCGTTGGGTTGTTGGGGTCTAGCTTCTTAGCCTGCTCCAAAGCCCGAATGGCTGCTGTCTCCTTCTCGTTTTGCGCTTGGGCAATTCCCAGCTGCACCCAGGCCTCGACGTGAGCAGCGTCTTTTTGAATGGCTGCCTCAAATGCAAGAGCAGCCAAGGAAAGATTACCGCCTTCGTCTAGAATCCGCATACCCTCTTCAAAGGGGTTTGCCGTGTCCTTGAACAGGTTGTCCTTCTCGAAGAGGTACTCCTCGACCTGTGGGTCGCCAATAAGCCTGTTATTTGCGAGGCCATCCCAGTCTCCAAACCGGTCGGACCAGCTGGGGTTTCCCAGTTGTTCGACCCATTCGTCTTCATCAAGTGCCTCCTTGTTGGCGGCCCGTTCGGCCTGAATGCCTTTCCATATCGACTCAAAGTCACCGTAGTTTGTCTCTGATTCCAGAAACTGCTCATCCAGTTTGTTGAGCTCCGGCTCCAGTGCCGCGTTCTCATCTTCTTCCTTTGCCTGCTGATCTGAAAGCTCAAGTTGTTTGAACTGCTCTTCCCACTGCTGATCGTCGAGTTCTACCAGCTTTCCTTTCCCTTTGCCTTCAGCCGCGACGGCGCGTTCAGGCATCATGCCGTAGTTCATGCCCATATTACTCATGCCCATACCGTTCATCATACCCATGCCCATGCCCATGCCCATACCCATCATCGGACGCTGGTAAGCCATGCCAGAAGGCATCGGGCTTGATCGTGAAGCGTTAGCCTGGCTGGTCATGTGTTGGAACTTGGCATAGTCTTCGGGGCTGAAATGGGTCCCTTGCGGCACCTTGAAAGCGGCCTCCATGGCGGTCTGTGGAGTATGTTGGAATTCATTGGCCCAAGAGGGGGACGTCGAGTTGGCACGCAGATGTACGCCGTGAGATGAAGGGTCTAGTCGCAACTGGCCAGCACTTTCGAGAGGCATGTCAGGTAGCCGGCCGTTTTGTTGTAGGAAGTTGTTCATCATCTGGCGAATAAGACGTCAGTATTAAGCTCGCCAATAGAGCCGAGCACGATAGGGGATGTGCTTGCCTCGTCTTGGGGGCCGTGCTGGGCAGCGCTGCGGAAACCGCCCATACCGCCCTGAGGAGTGCCATTCCGGATGCGATCTCGCTGTAGACTGTGATCATCCTGCGTATGCTTCGCGAACTGACTCAAGGGGTTGCCCGCCGTTGAGCACTCTGGCCCGCCACCAAGGAAAGACATATTGCTCTTTATGCAAAAGGATAAACGGTAGACAGATATCTCGATAGGAGGACTTCGATTTGTTCGATTTACTCAGCAGAGGGAGGCACGTTGGGCATCGAGTTGGGGGTGGCGAAAGACGGGAGAGGGCAAGAAGGACGTCCGTCGGTTGCAAGTCGTTGCGATGTGTAAGTTCCCGTGGGTGCAATCGCTATGTATGAATATGCCTAACGAATGCACTAGCGCACCGATGGGTGGCAAATGTGACTGATAGAGGTGAAGGAGGAGGTAGAGGAGATGGAAGAGGAGGACGATATGATGTATAGCAGTCACGAACGACTTTCTCCTCTGAAATACCTATGCGCAGTCGAACTGTGAACAAGACAACATGCTCGACAACGGTAATACAGATAGTAAGGGTAGGTCCTTCAAAATTTACCCCTAATTACATGGGATCAAGGAATCAAAGACCGGGTGTTGTCTGTGGTTGTGCGTGTTGTACCATTCAAAATGTAGCTTATGATTGCATTGTGTGTATACTTGTATGTTTTGTTATTACAAATGCGGCGTTGCCTTAGTGGGGTTGCCCAAACTCATCCAGCGAGTGGAACAAGCTGCACGAGATGCCGAGGGACGTTGTAACTTTAACCCCGATCACCGAGGCGATTCCCCACATGATGCCTTAGTACGTATGCATACCTCTGTCCGGGGATAATATCAAACATGCTCACGGGTATTTCAATGTTGTTGTTTGCGCTTTAAGATCTGAGTGCAGTGGTTCCTGAAGGCGTAGCCGCATAGAGTATAGGTAGCTACCTACAATGCAGTTCCTACCCAGACCCGGACCAGACCGGGGCAGAGAATCGGGGCCCTACTCTGGCTTATGATTTCTACTTGAACACGCAACAATACTGACAGGAAATGCATTGAAGGGAGTTATTTCGTCGCAGATCATACAAACGATTATACAAGTGAATAACTGTTGTACACCCGTTGCTAGAAGCCACGGCAATTACATACATGAAAGTCTATAAAGCTGACGGGCAGGTTGTATCTCATGATATAACTCGTTTAAACAGCCCCTTTAAACTAATCCTACAACAGCCAATTGCCAAGGTTAGCCACAACTCACATCCAAACTCCTACTCTTTCTGAGCTCGTCAGTTACGTGAGGCATCCTCTCGTGAGCTACCCTCCTGTTCTGGTTGGCGGCGGTTTAGAGTGCGGGGCTGGGAGTAGTCCACACGTAGTTTTCTGCCACTCAAAACTTGAGAACGGAGAAATTCAACAGCTTTGGTTGCACTCTCGACGTCCATGAAGTCGGCGTGGGCAAAGCCTCGTGGCCAGCCAGTGTTGCGGTCGACAGCAACACGAACATCCACCACGTTCTCCAGGTTACGGAACATCTTGTTAAGCTCGGAATCAGTGGTCTCGTATGGAATATTACCGACATATACAGAGTTGCTCGGCGCACTTGGCGGCTGCTCCCGCAATGGTTCTCGGACTTTGGTTCTCTGCTGGCGGGGTTGCACCGCGATGCGACGTCCGTGCCAGTAGGAATTGTCTGCCTCCGCAATGGCTCGCTCAGCAGACTCCTTTTCAGCAAAAGCGATGAAACCAAAACTAGAGCACAAAATCTTGGTTAGTTTTGATTATGTCTGCTACCAGATCCACTTGTATCAAGTGCGACCTAAAGGGAAGTCACAAAACTATAGTAATACTCACCCTCTGCTAAGTCCCCGGCCATCTTTGGCTACTGTGGCACTCAGAACTTCACCGTACTTGCCGAAAGCCTCCACCAGATGCTCGGTGGTGGCATCGTAGGCCATGTTCGCAATGTATACAGCACGGCCCTCCTGTGAGGCCCTATCAAGATCTGATGCCGCCGAGTTGGATTGGAATGGGGTGCTACCCTCCGCCTCAGTGAAGACGGACGCGGTCTGAGAAAAGTATCGTGACAGTGGCAGGGCGGTTGCTGGCTGTACATTGGCCCTGCTGGCCCGGACAACAACAGAAGCGACCTGTCGTGGCGCAGCGATGGCCCTTGAGGAGGACCATGCTGCCTTGAGTACGGCTCGGCGAATAGAGTGCCTGAGATTCCAAACGCAACTGATTAACATCATTCTCATATTAAAACAATAGACGGTAGAGAGTAGAGTACTTACATTGTAATAACTTGATGGAAACAACGAACGATGGCAAAGACGAAGTATGTGCAGCTGTAACTTGTGATGGATGTCGATACTATGTAGGTAGGAGGAAACGAAAATTTTGGATTGATAAATCTAAGAACGCGACTTGAAAGGAGTAGGTACCCACAAAAGTTCACTAGGTAGTGGCTAGAATAGATAAATTATGGGGCTCGATGAAATATCAATTGCGGGCCCTTTCCTGTCTACATAGTATGCACAGCAGTTTCCACAAATTCAGGGTCCCCCAAGACCCTTGCCTGTGCGGCCCGGCACACCTGCCAAAATGGACTACTAGGCCTCATATGTACACTAGAGGTAGGGAGCTGGAGATATACAGCATCTCGAGGTCCACGGGTGCTGACTTGCGGGTGGCGGACAGGCGGCAGACCCGAGTACTACTACAGATTTTGGAATAACCTGCACATTTGGCGCTAGAATCTCCTTACGGCTATCCATCAGACAAATCATACTTCGACATGGTGGAGGTTCATGGTCGGTATTGATTCTCGTTATTGCTTCCTTTCTTTTTTCAAGCCAGACAATGCCCTCTTGTATCAAAGAGTACCAGGTGTCCGTACCCGCGTGCTGTGCAACAATCAAATTACCTACGGTAGGGTATAGCATACACTCCCAGAATGCGGTCAAAGAACCGAGAACGAACAACCATTACGACTCATAAGAACCCGTCAGAAGTCATCCACGCCGGTCCCCTCCCCTCCGTCCCATTCCTATCCTTTAATCTTTTCCCATCCGGCCCCAAAAGAAGCCCCCTGAACTACCACCAAAGCATGTAGCCGGCTTATAGATCGGAGCTGTAATCAGCCACAAGGAAACCAGACCGTCAGCAACGTATTGGCATCTGTATGGGCTCCAACCAGTCCTAATCAGACACTGCTGTCACATTCCCCGTCACCGAAGAGGGCATTATCTTCGATATAGCGACAGCTTGCTACACGTTGAAGGGCTAGGCACAGCTCTCGCTGCCCTGGCGGGTATCGCTTGTACAATCGTGCTTTCTAGTGCTTATTTTGATTTGAAGCTTGATAACAAAGAAAAGTAAAAATGAATGGACCCCCGCTGGTACTTGGAGTGGCCGCCTCGACTAGAACCTATCGGCACGGAACCCGTTGGTTCGCTGGCCCTCGTACTGTACCCCGGTCATGGACTCTGTCCCGTTAGGGAGATTTCCACTCAAGGAGCGCAAAGGTGGTAATTCCGGTCGAGGGGCTCTCCCATAAGGATCTTGGACATATGGGTCAGACGCAGCTTGCTGCTGAGAAGGTGTTGGCTGGTTTGAGGTCCCTGCGCCTGCAGTCACACCAGCGCGCAGCTGGTTGACCTCCATACGTAGACGCTCCATCTCGCGGCGTAACATGTCTGATTCCTGCATAGCACTGTGATAATGATTTGACAGTTGCTTGATTTGGTCAGCTTGACGCTGGTGTTCAGTTATTGCTGTGACAGGCGTTAGCAGGTAGACCACTCCAAGTTGTCGACCAAGCAATGAATACGGTACCTTTCGATAATATTTCCCATTTAGATGCCTTTGATCCCCGCTCCTGTGGCATCAAGTCACGTAGTTGGTCGAACAGTTCCTTCATCTCTGTGCGCCTTTTCCTCTCCGCAAGCTTATGGCTGACACGGAGCTCGGGGGTCCTGCTATATGGTTGCGAGCCATTATGGGGGCTCGATTCCTCACTCTGCAAATCAGATAATTGTTTGTGCTGCAACGTGTGATGATGTATGGTTTGGAAGTCGTTTGAAGTGCCGGAAAGACGCTGGAACTCAGGCGCTAAGCCATCTTCTAAGCGCCTCTGGCCGGGTGGTAGTCGCGAGTCGGCAGTGAACTGGCTACTCGCGATAGATTCTGCTATACTGCTGCGCCTAGAGTCCAGGAAAGTACCACTTGCAATACCGGAAGGTACTCTCTGTGCTACTTCATCTTCGGGGAAAGCCCAGGCTTGCCCTTTAGTGGGTTCGGCAGCCCTCGCGATGGTGGTGTTGGCCGGGCCCGTAATGGCAGGCGCAGTTCGCGCTTTGGGGTGGCTATCGGGTGTTCGTTCGACACTTGGTTGGTATCCATTGGATATCCGGTGGACCGACAAGTGATCCAAACCCGCGCGAGGATTCCTTTGTGACACCAAGCCCGCTTGTATCGATGTAGTCGACTGGTTTGCGCTCGCATAAGGTGATCCTCCCAGCCTCAAATCGCCAAAACCCTGATTGATCCTACTGTCCACACTCTCCCGTCGCGATTCCGGTGCTATGCTCGCTGCCCCGCTCATTGCCCCGTTTGGTATAGAATCTATTGACAACGGTCGGTCAAAACGTACACTCCCAGGAGAGGTCGGCGAAACCATCGATGCCACGCTCATGTTACCTGAAGGCGAAACCAATGGCTGCGGAATTGTAGTGGTCGTCGTTGTGGGAGAGGGTGTCTTGTCCTGGGCCGGGTGGTAGAGATTGATTCCAATGCCCGAAGCTGTTGAATTGTCTGAAGAAGGGGATTAGTTCAGCAAGACCTCGACGCTATACCCGGGAAGATTGTGGCTACGCACGCTTGCTCGAAGCATCGGTGCTGGAGTAATACGCCGAATCGCGATGTTCTTCGGGGGAATTCAAAACTGTAGCCAGCGGTAGCTTCTGAGAAGCAGGACGCTGATGATCGGTCGCCATAATGGGTGGTATAAGTGCTATATTCTGTAAAATTGGGTATAAACAAGACGCTGGCAGAGCAATATCCTGCAAGAAAAAAAAGAAGGTACGGCGACGACGTATCCACAGCACTCGAACAGCACCTACTCTGCCGAGTCAAATCAAACTGTAGAGTAAATGGCGGGCAGTCCCAGCTCAAAGAGAGAGGGGGAAATTCTATGTCGAAAAGAGATGTCTAAGAGGGTATCAATGCGTGCGCAAACTATGTCGACGCTGGCGCAAATATGTGAGTCGCTATATCACAGAAGGAATGGGCCAGCACCGTGATACGGGATTCCGGCGGTTGTTGTCGCCAATACCACTTCATACATACATGGCTTGGAGGAGATATGAGTTTGTAGTGTTGATAATCGACGACTAGTTGTTCAGGATACCGGGTTGGTGCCTGTGCTGGCGAGTGCACACAAAGAAAGAGGGTGGTGTCGGAAAAGGAGGAATCGAGGAACGTGATCCAGGATTCAGGAGAGGACCAAGCAAGTTTAACTACCTAGGTAACAAGGCAAGACAGGTATTACTACCTCGTAGTGAACTTGTAAAAGCCAGGTGGGTGCTGCAACTATCTATCTACCTACATAGTATGTACATACTTACCCAGGGGCCTACCTACCTAGGTAGTATTTAGAAAGAAAACGCGAATGGGTCTCCGTAAGCTAGGGCCTCCAGAGAAAATCTGGGACCTATCTATCTACTCACCTATGTACTTGCTCCTAGTATCTACATCCTACAATGTAACCTAGATACCTATTGTCTTAGTGTAGCCCTGTGCTCTCCCCCCGAATGCTGTACGCTCGGTAAGTACAGCATACCTACCGCCGTAGGTGTGCTGTTTTTGTAGGTACCTACCTATGATTAGTACTTGTATTAGATCCATAACGCATTCTTACTTGCTTGTTTAGGAATGAACCCCTAGTAAGAAACAACACAGGGCCTCTTTTTTAAGCTTCGGAGAAGCCAAATACCAACAGAATGTATAGTAAGAAAGAAAAAAGAAGGAAAGAAGAGACACAGCGCATCATTAAACAGAGCGGCCTTAGAGTTATGATAGAGTGCAGAAACGAATGGGTTAGGGCCACTTACCAAGACTGCCCACCAAGCAAGTACCTACTAGAGGTACATATAGGCACTTACTAGATTAAAACTTTATCAGATAGGTGTGTACCTAGGTGGATATTTTAGTGTATCACTGACACACATAAGTATAGAGACTTTTGCCATGATGAAGACCGGGGTGACGCCACATGTAATACTACCTATTTAGACAATGCGTCGGGCTTTTACCCACCGATCATCGCATGGCGATTTCCTAGACGAGGGGTTAGTGTATCGGGTAATACTTCTAGCACAAGTATACTCAACCTGCCAAGCCCCAATTCCATTTGAGATGAGCGCTAAAGAATTGCGCAAACGCTTTTCTTGCGCGTGGCCGACCAGGTACCGGACACTTAGCCACATGGTTTTTCCACTAACAATTTTTAAAGTCCTTGTACCTGCAAGAGCAAAGCGGACCCCGCGCCGGGATCCCCTCTCCAACCCTGTCAAGTCACGGTACATATCTTGGCTCTCTTGCTGGCTCTTTAAGCTACCTACCTTGCTACCAAGGCGTGGAGGTACATAGGTACGCTAGTAATGTATGTAGTGAGCGTGTGCAGCGTGCTTAGAAGAACGTGGTATCATCATCTAGGGAACAGCCTGAGGTGAAGTTTCCTAGATGCCTGCATGGGTACTTAAGTAGGCACATACCTACTTAAGGTTACTAGGTAACTGAGATATACTGTAGTAGGTATGCTCTATCCTTAATCATTATCGTAGCCTTTTCGGCTGTGGTCAGACGCGGTGACATGGAGACATGTGCAGCCGGCGTCAAGCCCTACACACAAGACCAAAAGTCAGACCGGTTGCTGATAGTATACACCGTCATCCGATGTTGCGCATCCTTGAGCAAAGTTCGTCCCTCGTTTTCGCGCCCCAGTCGGACAGACCGACAGACCAGGCAGGCTTTAGCAGTTGTAGGTATAAATATATAAGTGTCACCGAGGTCTTCTCAGTTGGAGGATTGTGAACTTGAATCCTACCAGTGTGAACCCAAGGCAATTGTCGGTAGGCCCGAGTGTCTGTTGCAACCCGCAAAACAGGATGCCATCTCCATCCATTACCCATTCCATTTTCACCCTCGCAACTATGAGCCTCAAGAAAGCAGAGTTGGGTAATTGTAGCGAGAACATGTCACATTGTGCGGCGTACATGCTACTGCACACGATCTCCAGTGGGCCAGCGGCTGCTTCGTGGCATGCAAACATCACACAGCTGAAGAATAACGGTCAACCTAGTTGACTAGACTGCCTATGGAATCGTGTTGAGGCGTGTTGTACAGTGAAAGTCCAATCCGATTATTACCTGCCTCACCTCTCCAGGTATGTGCGCCTGTATGCAGGCACAACAAGGCACAAGAGAGATGTTGAAGCCTGGTTAAAGGCTGGCACCACTGGGGATTTGTTCAGATGCGACCGAGATTGTGTTTCTCCCCAACGTAAACCTGCACTAATATCACTGCTAGGCAGGCAGTCCTGTAGGCAGTCTGCTGGGCTCTGGAACGTGACAGAGATTGCCCCTCCCCTATTGCTGACTGATCCGTTTTGTCGTCGCAGTGTTGCCATTATCAATGCAACACCGAGCCATTCCCTCACACCTCACCATGTGGCCTGCGTAGTCTCAAGTACATCGAGCTGCATAAAACGCACGGGCTGGCACGAGGAGTCCCGGGAATGTCAGTAATGTCAGGAATGCCAGTTTAGTTAGACCAACCGTACCCATATGTTTTTCCAGATGATCCTACTCAACATGACGAATGATGTCCGTCTCCTCCCCCTTCACGGCTCCTTCCTTCCTCGTGCCCTCCTCCACTGTTAATTGGTTTATGTGGGCATTCTACATCTGTATCCCTCTTGGGGTACTGGTGGAGCGCGGGACGGGAGCGGATGATGCGACGTTAACAGAGATGGATAAGCGCCACATCGTAAAGTATGTTAATGAGATTTGCAGGTAGGTAATAATAAAGAAGGGGTAATAAGCAAATAGACGGCAGCCATAACGGAGAACCATGGTGCCGGAAAACTCACCTGATACCTCCGTAGAAGGTGTCGAGAATCGTGATAACTCAGGCTCTGCACCAATTTCGGCACAAGGTTCTGCACATGCTTGATGCAGGTTCACGCCATTTCCAACTCAAATGGGGGCTTTGTTTTTCTCTTACGGCTACAGATGTATTAAGCAGGCACTTTTCTCGCAACCACCTATTGCTTGACCTAGTATACCTGATAGCCCTGTTTCCGAACACCCTCCCTTTATTATCTAGCCACAGCATAGGCTTGGGTGGATTAGGCACTCGGTTCAGGCGATTCAAGAGTTCAAGACCCTTTTTCATTACTCCTACGTCGTACTCCGAGCGGGAGACCGAAATGGTACCTTGTGTCGACAAGGGGCACCGCTGGATGTGGGGGATTCTCTCCGCGGATACTGTTCCGCTGAGAGCCTTGTTATTGTAGCCTACTTCTTACTATGTATGTATCACCTCGCCCACTCCTACCTGGCAGTCCTACATTGCCGTTGCACACTTGTGTGCATAAAAGAGGGCTCTCGTCTCATACGGATCGTTACCGAACAACTTACAACTTACCTGTTCCATTAGTAGGTGGTATAATCAAACAGCAAATAATATGGTACCTAGGATACAGACAGGCACCAGGCTTCTATCCTGAATGATTTTATACTGACATGTTCTTGCTGACACACGGGGCCTTACATGAGCCTGAGAACGAGTCTTGAGGACGGCAGAAGACTTAAGACTCTCCTAGACAAGTAGGTGCGACAGATGCTGCGGAAAGAGGTTTGTTTGGATAGAGCCCGTGGACGTGGACCTGTCCCGGTTTGTGTGCGTGTCCATCTCCACAGGCAGAGTGCGTTTTTGACGGGTACACCTGATCGCGCGCGCTTCTCACATTCAACGCTTCCCAACGTTCAACATTCAATATTGAACAATTTCAGCATCCCAACGGTCGGCGTCGGGTCACTCCATCGTACAGCGCGGTAAGCACCGACGGCTCGGGCATCACAACCAACCTTCCTGGCCCAACTTCGGACGTACACCGTTTAAACCCGGGTGGTATTATTACCCATTCTAGACAAGTGTCAACGCACACCTTTTTGCTCTCATTGCCCATTCAGGCGATATAGCCTCGTCGCTCCAACATGTTCCCTTAATTCCTGGTTGGACGTTGTTGTTAATAAAAGGCAAATATGTACTTACTATGTACAGTTTCACATCTACTCTAAGTACATATTTACGTAGGCTAGCCCCTTCTTTCTATCCAAGTACACATAGACATTTTTGCACATGACGATAGTCTTGCAAATTTAGTATATTTGGCATTTGCAAACCCGGCTTGTTAGAAGATTTTGTTTCCCGTTTTGCGGCTTGGATGTTGTATGTCCCTATTTCTGGGTTTTGCTGGTCTGTACTGATGCAGGCTTGCAACTTATCCTACAACTCCCATGCAAGACGATATTAGCGGGGTGCATACAGCTGTACAGCATACTTGCAATAGTTAAATACTACTGTACTCCATTGCATCGGCCGGGCTTACGTGTAACATGACCAGATATGACTATATAGCACTGCGCTTTTGGCTTGGGTAGTATGGTAGCTACTTGATATGATATGTGGACATGATGGCAGTGAAGATCGAAGGTCATCTTTCCCCTGCTAGCTGGTACCCAGGTCAGGTAGAGTAGCATTGTAACGTTAGCAGTCTCTTATGCTCGCCAAGAAGCTAGAATTTCGGTTCGCTTGGTGAAGAACTTTGCAGCTAGCCGTTGGGCCATCTTCTACCTACACAGCTATGTAGAAATGTAGGTACTTGCCTACAGTATTGTACAAATGCTGTGCGTGAATGCGGTGCGCTTGCTCAGGTGGTTCTCTGTTTCGCACAGCGTAGATCCGGCCCGTTATAACATAGTACGAACGGCTTGTGTAGGCACACAGGTGCCTAGATTACCTGGGGGGTAGCTCTGCTCTTCATTTCGCCGTCCACGTGGTTGAGTGTTGTTTTTCCCCATCACCATCTCCTTCTGCAGAATCGCTAGACTAGGTAGTAGGAACCAGAATTATCCGACGCAACGAAACCCGAGAAATGCCCAACTATACGCTCCATACCAGCGCACACTCGTTATGTTGTCTGCTTGCGGTACTAAAAGCAAGCCGTCAGACGAGTAGTTCACTCTATAGATTCGCTTTATACATGCAAAGCGCAGGTTAGGTAGGAGAGGGATGCAGTCAGCCAAAAAGCAACCATCTATCTATCCTCTGTACCTAGGTAGGTAATCGCGGCTTAGGTACCTCTACTTCTCCTTAACTAGGTACTATCTAACCTAGTAGGTAGTGGATGATCAGCCCAGCAAGCCATGCCCTTCGAATCGGATGGCGGGCATCTATCTGGGTTTCTGTCTGGGCGGACACAGGATCAGCCCAAAGTGCCCACCGGGGCCACCACATGCCACGTTCCATCTACCGTGTCCGCATGATCCCCTGCGAGAAAGACACTTAACTGACACTTATTTGCCCCTCCACCAAAACCGGAATGCTGGCTGGGTACCGCTGTAGTGCTGTACATCTGTACATCATCCTGTAATTGCGCCTACTTACACGCGGCTGTAGCGAAATGTAGGTCCATAGTAGGGAACGGATGTGCACGCCAGCCATGGATGGACGAGAAAGATGACTGGCTCACAAGGTGGTTGGGCGCGTTTGCTGCGCCGCTCCAGGACAGCGGGCCAGCGGCAGAGTTCTCGGTGGTTCTTCCTCATCTCATTTCGGGAGTGAGATCCAACATCCTGGCCCTGAACCACTTCCCCATGTTTGGTGGCCGAATTCTTATTCGCCTGCGGCCACACTCAGATCTGACATAGCGCAGGACACCCCGTCCCCTGTGTGCACCTTTGTACAGACGTATCATGGATCGATGATGAGTCTAGGGGTCCCACTGTCTCGCGTGTACGATCATCAGAAGGGACATACAGCTGTACATACCGCATATGTACATCTGTACATAGTTATGTGATGCTGTAGCCGTACAGGTACGGCCACAGGTGAATATACAAGTACTGGTACTAAGTTCTAGTCTAGTACTGGGGTGGGCACGGATATATCATCCGCGACATATACCTACGTACTTGCGTACAATACAACACGTGCAGCAGTACAATAGAGAAGTTCATATAGCCATTCTCAATTGTTGCTTGAGAATGGCAGCCGCGCAGTCCTATTAGAATATATGTAAGTACTGCATACGCCATAGCATAGGCAGGTGCTACCATCGTATTTCCACCCTACTCTACAGTGTACTCGTTACGTCAGCTGGCCTCCCCCACTATCAAATGTGTCCGCCTTCTTTTTATCTCACTCCCCGGTCAGAAGCGTCAGCCGAACGAGCTTGGTCCAGTTCTTGGTCCACTAGACGCGCCTCGGTTTAATTGCTTGGGGTGCTGCAGCAGTAAAAGAATAACAGAAAAAGAAAAGGCAGAGGGAGAGAGGAAGCAAGAAAGTCAATCCTGTCAGGCGATCGAACGGCAGCGCTTAGCACATTTGCTTACTATAAAGGGCAGTTTTAGGCCTTGGAGGATTCGACCAGAAGTGGAACTTGTTCGCGCACCAGGGTTATTAGTCATCTTTCCAGGTCCCGTCGTTGTCCTAAGCCGGAATACCTCCCTACTTTATCGCCAGAATTTGGGAATTGGACTTTTTTCGCTCTGCCCAAACCGTATAGTGCGACGCCAAGAAGTGATCAGGAACGGCCGAATACAGCATAAACTGCTGTACAGTCAAGTCGAAATGGACCCTGGATTTTGTAAATCGCACATGTCACCGCGGCAATTCTTCCCTCTCTTCTACCCTGAATGAGCATTTCCCCTTCTGGAGTCTGAGGCTTCGCACCCAGCCTAAAGGATTCGGCAAGCCTCTTTTGAAGGCAGGTCTGCGTTGCGCGCAAAGACGTCACAATACAGAGAAGCTAGGGCTAGTGTCGTCCACGCCGAATTCCTACGCGATCATCAGCACAGGCAGCGCGATTATGATATGCAGAAGACTGAGGCGCCCGAGGTGAAGCCAAGCTTCCATGGCAAACATGATGAACGAGGGTTTTGCCTTACGGAGTACCTGTTGAACTACATGTAGAAACCATGCCATCGAGATGGACTTGGACGGGAACCGTAGCCTTTTGGATAAGGTGCAAAAGGTCCCTTTGCCGATCATGTATCCAAAGCAGAAACCCATTCTACTTCTTTCTTGGATGGACTACATCGATATCAAGGAACTGCAGCTTACATGCCTACATGCCTGCATGCCTACCCATCAACTTGCAAAAAGTAAGTATAAAAAAAGGCTCACGCGCGAATTGTGACCCAAACTAGGAACATACAGAGTTATGTACCTGCGTACGTACAGCAGCAGACTTGAAAATATGCTTACTCTACCATCAAATTCTAATACATAGTACATAGGTAAGAGCCAAGGCTAGTCGGACTTAAAAGACGTCCTCGTCTCGACCAACACCTCAGCATTCAGCGGAGCTATTGTTTGTGACAGACACGCACATAGACCGCTACCCAAGCACTACGGCATACCACTGTGCATATCTGTAGCCACGGCATACCTATAGTGCGTGTTTGCCACGAGGTGGCTTTTCGCTAGGATGGTAGGCAAGTCGTGCTTGCATACGGCAAAGACAGACATTGTGTAACTCAAGTTGTTATACCGACTGCTGCACAGCAGTATACTTGGTAAAAACACGAGAGTTAACAAGTGGAGGGGATGGTGCCATTGAACCGAAAACATGCATCCCTCTATCTAATGCCTACCCCTCGCGGCCCATTATTCCGTTTGCCTTTTATTTTGTTGATGTATTCTGTAATCAACTCATGATATGGGCCGTGTCCAATGCTTTGACGGGGGTGTTAGTTTAAAAGGCACTGGCATCCGATTCTTGGTTGAAGGGACTCTATCTAGGGTGCAACAGGGTTTCTCTCTCCCTCCGAAGAGCATCGGAATTGGCTTCATCTTTGTATGGGAAACAGTCGTTTTGACATCTTTCCCTATTACAGAGTAAGAACGGGATACAGTAAATAGTTCTGGGTATGTCGCGTGGCAATCCAGAAAGCCGATCACTTATCTGTCATTAGGAACTGGATCCCTAAACCATAGCTCCTGTATATAAGACTAGAGGTTGCGGGAACTAGTAAAGCCTCATGCTGTACCTTGTGAGAGTCACGCGAGTGCCAAGTACTAGTCCCGCTTATACATAAGTACTTAACCCAGGGTTACTATTACTAGAGTTTGTGACGAGAGCTACATACCCATACCTATCGTTCGCTAGGTATCCTAAATTTTGTCTCCCAGTTCCCCAGACCAGAAGACGTCTAAAGCGTCTCGGACGGTGTCCCGCGGATGATCAGCTAACTAGTGCTATACAGTACTGTATGTAATAGACTGAGCGGAGAATGAAGCTGCCAAAACTACCCGAGAATACTACCGAGACTATTACTATAGCGCCATAAGTGGTTAAACAACACACCGAATACCTATCTCAATAGTAAATCCAGTCATTTTTTATTGATTTTCGATTGGTCGTAATATGGTGGTAGCACATTCTTACACACATGAGAACTATGATGTAAGTTCCTAACTTGCTCTTGACTCTTGAGTACCATACCTCCCTACATGCACTATGAGAGTGCATACCTACATAGGTACCTACAGTACTTCCCTACACCTGTGATGCGCCGGACATTCCTTTGCCGTTCGAACCCTCTTTCAGTATTGCCTTTTCCCCGGCACCACCCCTCCTCTTCCCCTCCACATGTGAGCCATCGGGATGACATGAATAACACGCGATATTCCAACCAACGGCCACGTTTCTCAGTAGCATTGTAGGCATGTCTTAGGAGGTGTCTAGGTAGGCACTGCCAGGTGTCTCGAAACGTTGTAGGTATACATATAACCAAAGGAAAAAATTTATTTTAAAAAAGGGGATCCTAGAATGTCTCATAAGAAACATACCTACTGCTGTAACACGAGAGGGAACATCGAGATCAAAGCTATGCATGCATAGGGCCAGTGATCAACAGGTGTGGCTTGCATTGGTACATTACTTTTCTCTTCCTCCGACTTCGCGGCTCTTGGAGCCCACTATTTACGCACCAATATCTAGATGTCACCGCTCGTCACCGCCAGAATCAAATTTGGCACCGACAGAATGGGCAATGTTGCTCCTTTGGATTTCGAGTTCCCCACGATACGGCCAGGACAAACAGACCCGGCGAGGCCCTGTTTTGTATACTCCTTTAGCCCGTGGCGGTCGGACAAAGCGCGATTAACTACCAAGGAACTTCGATTTTGAAGCAGCTAGTTCGACGTCAAGTACGGCAGGCAAGGTGGGCTTCAAAATCATAGCTGATGGTTTGGTTTGGTTTGGTTTGGATACGAAATAATGCAAACCAAGCCGCATTCCCTCACCTTAGCCTAAGACATGCAGAAGTGACAAGACAGCCGCTTGGAAGTTTGCCGGTAGGAAGAATGGAAACACGGCATGGGTATTCGATGCGTCTCTATATGAACCTATCCACCCCTTGCAGAACACTGACCACAACGGTAGCGAGGTGTCAAAATGCAAAAAGCTACATCCCTACCTCATCCTATCCTGCCTGCGCAAGCCAGGCATTGGCCAATTGAGCACATAGAATCCGTGTCAACCCACATGTTCTCCCCCGAGGCGCTATTCGGTGCTTTTCTCTGTGTGACCCGTCTAAGGTCAACCACATTGAGACAAGGTTGAGCATCTATCGAGTGACGAACATGAGCCCATCCCTGCTCGCCCTAAGCTTTCTAAAAGACCCTAAGGGGTAGGGGACTGGCGAGGTGCTTCCGGGTCTTCAGGTGCCAGCAGCGTGATGATTGCCCTCCACCGGACAGCCGGTGCTGCACAATGGGCTCATCACGCCTATTGCCAGGTAGTGCAAAGCCGTGACATAGATATTCGACCTTAATACCTATCAGATTGGGAGATACCTACCTCTTTCCCCGGGGAGGCAATCTCTGCGTCCCCCTTGTCCTCTCGATCCCACGTTTTTTTGAGCCCCCTTGAGGATTATGTAGCGCGACACTGCGGTGGTCCGGGAACTGCGCGTAGCCCTGAGACCCGACTGCTGTCTCGGACATGGAATGCCGTACCAGGTCTCAGTCTCAGGGACACGCACGCAACCACTCCTTCTGCTTGTTTGTCAGACACACAAAGGTCTCTGCTGGGTCCCGTTACCCGTCTCGCTTGACTACTGGATCTGGACCTTCTCCAACAGGAAATATTTTGCGATGGTAAAGAAAGGATACTCTCGGTCGGTGCCCTCCTACTGGATTCCTGCCTACCAGTTAAGCAGACAGGAGAAAGAAAAAGCACCCCGTCGTCACTTTAACTGATCAACGTTCACGAAATTACGCCTGGCGTTTTCCAGCTTCTTATTTCCCACCCTCATCCTCCGTCGCGTCGGTCGGTCTTGAATGAGATTGAGAACTCGCACAAAATACGCTACCACCCGGAGTTTGAGATCTGTATTCGCCGGGATGATCCCTTGCCCCCGCTATCCAGGGAACCATTGATTGGTTTCTTCGCTTAGGCTGGGTCACACAATGACATCCCAACGGGAAGTTCATGGAATTTGAAATAAAACCCTTGGTGACATATCAGAGACGTTCCACGCGTACCGGCGCACTGGGATAAGCGAGAGAGAGAGAGATGGTTTGTTCAGTCGGTTTGTTATTAGCTTCCCATGAACTGAGGTCTGCCCCAGTATGCTGCGAACCTTCATAATATATTCATATCCCCTAGATACCTCGACATGAGACCAGAAGGCCTGTGCCAGGGTACAACAATAACTGATTGCCACTCCAAAATTAGCAGTACGTAATTAGGGCTAGTTATAAGATAGAAAGAAGGAGCGCACGGAGAGTGATATCGATAATATAAAGAGGCAGAGGGGCTTCTTGATGGAGGATAAATAGAACAGGTGAACCACATGGATCGACTCCACGAAAGGGACGAGGGAGGGAGGGAGTAGATATATTGCCACGGAATCCTTGTCCATGACTGCCAAAATCAGATGCCCAGACCAATATGCGCCGCGAATACATATATAGAACTCGACAACCCCGGCGACTTGCGGTGTCGAATGCAGGGGCCTGGGAGTCGTGGTGGATCCGACATGCGGAGTTTAAGCCCGGTTTAGCCGGTTGCTGCGGACTTGGCGTTGACGACTACAAGGCGAACAACTGCCTGCCGTGCGATTAATGGGTAGATCGCTTTTCGAGAGTGAAGTAAGCTTAGATACACACTCTACTAGAAATTAGAATAGTGTGAAAATTATCCGACCTGTCAGACAGTAATAATTAATAAATCTAATCAATCCATCATGGACACATCCGAGTCAATGCCGTCGTCGTTCGGAGGGGCTAGCGGAGGGTCAAAGCAGAAGAGTTGTGATCCCGTAAGTAGTTTCGTCAACTTGCAGAGAGAGTCTGTGAGAAACTAGATAGTATCATGCTCCTATCCAGAGGAGATTGTGTGCTATCCTGTCGCCCCTAAAACGACTTGGGCAGCAGGTTGTAGTAGGTAGCTTTCCATACTAACACTCTATACACTATCTATAGTGCGTAAAGAGCAAGCGGCGCTGTGATAAGGGGCGGCCGGCTTGCGGCAGGTGTGTGAAGCAGAGATACTTCTGCACATACCAGGGACGTCTGGGTACGGGGACTGGGACGGTCTTCGGCAACTCCGCGGCAGATGGCACCTTCAACAACCTGGACCGTGCGGCCGCAAACTCGGGCCCCTTCATGCCTCCCCAGCTGGATTTGTTTCCGACGGCTTCTTTCGGGGCCGATATAGGTACCCTCATGATGCCCGATCCGACGACAACTTTCCAGCTCAACAACGGCAACTTCGACTCCCTGTTTGCTGCCGTGCCGGAGAGCAACGACCCCTTCTTGACCAATACATGGCCGTCGCAACTCCCCCAGACTAGTTCGACTGTGCCTCATGATAAGACGCTGGCGCGGAAAGACTATTCGAAAATTACTCCTGTGTGTGTATGTACCTCTACGGTGATCCCTGTTTTCTGCTTACCCCCAATATTTTCAACCCTTTTTTTTTTTTTTTTCATGCTCAATGCTCAATTGCTTTGCTGGTAGGATGACTACGCCCCCTGGCATCTAGCCGATCCCTCAAGCAAAGCTTCATTCACCATGACTGTGTTCAAGAACTTGCACGTAGCTTTCGCTCAGAACAGCTGCACGCTCTACCTGCACAAGTACCTCTACAAGGACCGCATGCCCCGGTGGGTTCTCCAGGCCTTCACTCTGTGCTCCCTGTACACGAACCAGGTGGCGGCGAACCGGGCCGTAGTGTTGAGGGTGCTGCACGAGAACGTCGCGGACCTGAAGACCGGCAGCCCCACCTCGACGACGACGCCGCACGAGAAGCTAGCCCGTGTGCACGCGCTCATCTTCTATCAGACTGTCCGCATGTTCGACGGAGACATCACGCTTGGCCAGCAAGCCGACGACGACATACCTCTCCTGCAGTCATGGACTAAGGATCTCTGCAAGGTTAGAGACAACCTTGACGATTTGTCCGAGAAGCCGAACGCAGATATCCGCGAATCACCGCCGAAGTCATGGGAGGTAGGTACCTTTACTAAACGAAGCCAAATAAGTCTGCATTGTTTACTTCCCGAATCCTGACCAACAAGCCCCGTTCGGGAACTGACTGACTGACTGGCCTTGATTTTAAACGTATAGCGCTGGATCTTTAGCGAGAGTGTTAGGAGGACGTGCATAATCAGTTATGCTCTCCAGATGTTCTGGGATATGTTGAAAACCAGAAAAAAGTCGAGTCAGTAGCCACATACTACCGAATCATTGAAAGAAACGAACCTGCTAACCCTCTCTGAAAAGGGGAAATCGGAAACTGGGATCCAATCCATCGTTGGACACTCTCTAGGGTAAGTGTAGACTTAGGTACCTTTCAGATATTTTCATCATGATTTTTCCTGCTCCATCGTCTGGCTCCTTTGGGTGCCAATCAATGCTGATACCTAGCTCACAGTAAATCCATGGTCATGTAACCCTGACTAGGCCTTTGTCAAAGACACGCGAGGTCATACATACCTTCGAGCAAGTAGAAGTGTCATCGTAGACGGAGGCCTGTCTTTGCATAAATACTGATACCGCAGCAGCTATCTGTGGAATGCGCAAAATTCATTCGACTTCTTCCGCGCCTGGAAGGAGAAACCCTTGTACATCATGTCGGCGTTCAGCTTTGAAGATTTCTTGAAGGATGGGACGGGAGACGATTTGGATGACTTCGCTTTATACTTTTTGACCCTGTGAGTTTACCCATTCCCATCCGTTCTTATTTACTACCCACGTCCGACTTCTACCCCGTAGCTCGAAACTAGAACTAACATAATATTGTTGTCTTTAAAGCCATTTCGGTGTTAATGAATTAAAAACGTTCTGCTATGAGACTAGCGGACGTCTCGTAACTTTGCCATAGGCGGACTTTGATAGACTCTATATGATACTGTGGGATTCTGACTCTGGCTACACCTCCGCTGTCCACCACCAAAAAACGGACTTTGGCGTAAGCGAATTGTCTCGTTGGAGTTTCTTATACTAGATAACAGAGCCATTACGATGACAAATTTGCTATAGATCCTCCTGTCTGCACAGCGTATGATACCAACTATCTATCTGACCCAACACTCGGTATATTCTCACAGAATATCAATTGTATACAACTCCTTCCACTTTAAAGCGTAGCAAAATTCTGCATTCAAGCCCTACTCTTCGTTCACTAGAAGAAGATGGTCCTCTCTTGTCCTGCATATCGGCTACGGAACTGTGAGTTTACCCGTGTTCTACGGCAAGCGGTTGTCCGATGAGAAACGGCTTGCACTTCTAGATTAGTCAGGCACACGAGATGGATAAGTCTCTTGGGGTGCCGTGAACTTATTCACTTTCATCCTCGAAACCCCATCGGGTATTAAGGGAAATCCCCATCCTCATCACTCCTTACGCACACGAAAATAAGAAAGGGGCCTCGAGGATTTCCTGGTTACGTGATGGTCAGTACACCTGGAAGCTCTTCAGAACTTGGGCAATGGGGCCACATGGAGGGTTATAGGTCAGACCACCCTCTAATTCCATGCCACGCGGGACACTTGATATGAATATTATCCGAGGACACGTAGTGAGGATGTTATTGATACGGTTACTATTGACGTAGTAACTCTTAGCTACCATCATATTCACGTAAGCACAAGCGTAACTAGTACCGAAGCAAAGGTTGGTCATGGCCTCGAGTCTAGAATCTCGGGTTGGACCAAAGGTTAATGATAGCTTGCAACGGGGACTTTCTCGTAAGTTAGAAGTGCTTTGTAACACCGAAAGCACCACGTGCCGGTATCTCAAAGAGTAGCAGGAACAAACTCGTCGCTACAACGAACGCGTAGCAGACTAACCTGCATCTGAAAAGTGACACAAAGGGGAAGAACTTTGTCGAAAAGCCGCACTTTGTCACATCTTTCGACCTCATTTTGCCCACATCCGATTGGCCACCATTCGAACCGCTTTGCATTCAAGTTATCCTCGGTGTAGGAAAGCGCGCAGGAAAGCAGCCTTCTTGCCATGGTTGGAAACCATTCCAACTCAGGTAGCCAAAGGCCCGGCAAGAACTATCCACTATTACGCTTTCTACCTTTGTTCTGTAGTGAATGTACCTACCGAGGGAAGGATGGCCCAAAGAGAGTGGGTACCTGATATAAATCAATGGAACTGTAGCAGCCCCGAGCCAGTTTGGGGTTGAGAGTCGAGGAAATCTCGTACTGCATCACCGTAACTTTGTATTCTCTGCCTTGGCACAAGTGTAGCACTTACCTACATACGACAATTCAACATGTCTCCTAAGACGGCCCCTGAGTTTATCCTAGGTACTCACGTGGTATGTACACCTGTCGACCTGGCGACACAACTGGTGTGGTGGCCATATGACTGATCGCATGTACCTAGGTCGGCGACGTCGTTAATAATGCCGGAATCGCGCATTTCGATGATGGAAAGGACGTGCTGGCCTTTCTCGACGCCTTCTACGGCCGCGGGTACAAGCACCTTGACACGGCTCAGAACTACCCCGGATCCGAGGAGCGTCTGGGCAAGGCGAGCGCGGGCACGCGCTTCGCGATAGACACGAAAGTGAAGAGCGGCACCCCCGGCGACCATGAGCCCGCCAAGCTCGAGGCGAGCATCAAAGACTCGCTCGACAAGCTGCAGGTCCCCTCGGTAGAGATCCTGTACCTCCACTGGCCCGACCGCCAGACGCCGTTCGAGGACACGGCCAAGGCCATGAACGACGCCTTCGCGCAGGGCAAGTTCAAGAAATTGGGGCTGTCCAACTACTCTGCCGAAGAGGTGCGGAAGTACGTCGCCGTCTGCGAAGAGAAGGGTTACGTCAAGCCCAGCGTGTATCAAGGCCACTACAACGCGATCGTGAGAGGAGGTGAAAAGGAGTTGTTCCCCCTTTTGCGCGAGAAGAACATCGCCTTCTATGCTTACAGGTGAGGGCCGGTTTTGATTCCGGAGGTTGTGAGATAATGAAAAGTGATCCGAGCTAAAGCCTGTGTTTTTAGTCCCGCGGCTGCCGGCCTCTTCAGAGCCGAGACAGAGGCCTCTCCACACTCGGGACGCTTCAGCGATAAAGTAAGCATCTTCTTTTAGCGCATGACGGCACCTTGATGATAAGGTTTCGTTCCTACTCTTCCACTAACACCATAAAAAGAATCCATTCGGTGCTTTCTATAATATGCTTTACGGAAAGCCTCTGGTTCAGAGCTCGGTAGCGGCCGTCCGGGCTGCGGCTCAGAGGAACGGTATCAGCGGACACGCGGCAGCGGTGCGTTGGACGGCGTACCACAGTGCCCTGGACGGGAAGTACGGTGATGCGTTACTGTTTTCCGCTTCGAGCATAGAGCAACTTAATAGCACCCTCGATGCGCTCGAGGCTGGGCCCCTTCCTGACGACCTCGCCGAGCCAATCTCGGCGGTCTATGCATCGCTCGAGGGCACAGGCCCCCCTTACTGTCTTTAGGCTGTGGCGGGACACAGCAGGAGAGACAAGTGCTGAGTTGAACAAGGGCTGATTGTACAATAAACAAAGAACATTGATCGAAACCTAATACTGGGTTATGCTCTAAGCCTGAACGTTGGCTAATTGCGCGAGCCTTGACTGTGTCGGCAGTCCTTTTTAGTTCAGAAATGTTAGCAAGAGACAATAGGTTTTCAACTATGGAAAAAAAAGGGTGGGGGGAAACAATAAAAATATAAAAAGATCGAAGATAACCCTAAGAAAGGGCAAAAATGCTGCCTCCACGCGGAATCGAACCGCGGATCTTGTCATTACACCGCAAGCTCATTGCTATACGAGTGACACGCATTACCCCTGTGCCATAGAGGCAGGACGTTTGTTGATACTGTGCGATGGTTTAGTGCCGCTAATCACAGACGGACCATGGTTTGGCGTGTCTCTTTATCCGCCATGGCAATGAAAAATCACACTCAAGCAAGCTTCTCTAAGACATACAAATATTGGGTTTGAATGTTTAGGACATTTATCTTCAGAAACACATGCTTAGCTATAGTCTATAGTATGTCCAAGTACAATTAATCCAACTTCAATAGTCCTTACACGAAGTCAACTTGGCTGGTAGGCAATATGCCACGTTCTCGTGGCACTGTATTTAAATCTAAGCTGCTGCCAGTCTAACATAAGACATCAGCTATACATAAGTATAAACTTGTACGCTTAAGAGAACGTTTTTGAGAAGGAAAGAGTGCCTTTGATTAATACTACAATCTGTGATATCATAGGTAGGTAAATAAAAACAGGCAGACAGACCGGGTGATTTTGTTTGATACTGTGCGCTATACGCACTTAACCAGTTTAGTTGGATGGAGTGGTGCAGGATCGCCAAAGACTAATTAGAAGGCAAAAATACCTAATAATAACGTATCTGCGTAGCGCTACCTAGCACAACATGCAAGTACTTTGCCGTGCTATATTTACATGGATACAATGGTAAGAGGTTGACATATGATAAGAAACTCAAGATATTAAATAGGTGGCCAATTCCTGCTTTTCCTTGTATAGAGTTACTTAACCTAGATTCTGACACGAAAGCCGCTTAATGGTCCTGTTTTTTCTATTACCTGATTAAAAAGATGCTGGCTGACCTGCCGAGTCGTGATCATGGTGAAAGAAGACCTGCTAAAGATATATAAAATTATGTCTGTATAGATATGTGTGTGTGTGTGTGTGTCCTCTTTTATTATCTTATTTGTCTTGCTATTACTACCTCACCTACGGTGTAACATATACTTCTCTATGTTTTGCGACCGCTCTCGCTGCCGCTCATGATGATGATGATGATGATGCTGTTGTTCCTGTTGTTGCTGTTGTGATATCCCGTACTCGGCCAGAAGCGCGTCCTTCTCGCGCCGCAACCACAGACGCCAACCAGCCAGGATGGCGAGCGTCAGGGGCACGCTAACGACCCAGTAGATCCAGAAGTCGGGCACGACCACGACACTGTCGCCTGAGGCAGAGCCCGTCGAGGCTTGCCAGTCGAACATGGACATGCTGAATAAGGTCTGGTAAAAGAGAAAAGGAAAAAAAGAATATGTGTTAGCAAACTGCCTGCTTTGCTTTTTTTTTCTTCTTCTTCTTTTTCTTTTGTTTTGAATTCGTCGTTTATTCATTCGTTTAAAAATGCAAGGCAAGGTATAACTTACAGCTATGAAGGTGGGTGGTAGGAAAATAGTGGTCACGTAGGCGAGGGTCTTCATCGCCGTGCCGTCGAGTCCGGCGCGGTAGGCGATACGCATGTTTAGGTCGTTGTCGACTTGGGCGACGAAGTTGTATAGCTAATACGAATATGAACACGATACTATCGTTAGAAGTCTTTCTTTCTCTCTTTTCCCCGATACCTTTTTCACGCTGAAATACTCTAAGCAATGTCCTCTGGGAGGGCCTTGTCTTAAGTTAAGTAGGTGGGTAGGTAGGTAGGAAGGCACTTACCACGCTGAGCTGCAGCTCGAACCTCGCCTTCAACGCCTCGACATAGAGCTTGAGCGAAATAGCGTCGTCGGTGACGCATGCCAGGTACTCCTCCATCGTCCTATGCTCTCTCACGTCTGGATGCGGTCTCAGGCCCTGTATGGTGTCCTTGTGCTTCTCGAGGAACTGCGCGTGCCGGACAATCCACTCCAGGACGGTGCCGAAGTTGGTGGCGTCCGTGACGCACGAGTTCAGCTCCGCCGTGAGGTTCATGCGGTCCCTGCGGTTTGAGATCAGCCTCTGGATCGCCGCGAACTGCTTCGTCGTCCTCCACGACGACTGCCCGACCCGCGTGACGCCCAGCTCTTGCTCCAGAAACGCTATGTGACGCGCTAGAGTGTCTTTGTACTTTTCAGCGCGTTTCACGTGCTCCGCCAGCAAGACTACCGGTAAGATCATCGGGTGCGACATCAGGGACCTTGCTGGCGTGATATGATCTCGTACTGCCGAGGTGTACAGGTAGAAAGTATCCCCGACAGGAATCTGATCTGTCGGACTGGCCATGTCCCAGCCATGTAGAAAACCCACTGTCGTCTGCGTCGAGAAGTTATACTTGAACGCGAGCCCACAGTTTCCTATCTGGTACATCTGAGGCCACTTGACTGTAAACTCTAGGGCACGGATGAGGGGATTAGTAACTAATAGTAATGGGGAAAAAAAAAATTTCGTCGCTAAAAGTAACATGTACCTTACCAACGCTTTCTAGGACATCCTTGGAAGAGTAGTGTAGACGGCACATCTGCTGTCCCCCGTTCTTGGAGATCATAGGCAATACCTGGTCGCCCAGTCCAAAGGATTCTTCCAGCTTGACGTAAGAAGCGTCCGACAACGCGAAACCTAAGGGCATCCAGCCTACTCGATCACAAAACAGGAGACGAATCGACGGTTCTGGCTGGCGTCCGTAGAGCCAGCTCTCTAATTCATCATCTCGGATTTTACCCTCACGATATCCATGCGACGGGATTTTATCTATTCGAGCAGTTAGTTTGGCTTTCTTAAATCAAAGGAAAAGAAAGTATAAGCTGTGTTAAAGAGTACTGGTCCAGGACTATCTCACCATCTCTCGAATGCTTCCATGTCTCTAAATAGGCGATGCGCCCTCTTTCAGGTGCCCAGAAGCTCTCATCGAGTATCTGCCGCCTCTGGGAGCTGAACATGACTGGTACTGTGTTGTATGATATCCTGGTAAATGTTGTATACGTAGGGTAGAGGCCCGCCCTGGTGCCTACCTAGCTTAAGAAGCCATGTAGGTAGGCTAGGAGGCGTATCTATTTTCAAGTCTGATGTCACGTGTTTATAATGCAAATAATAAACAAGCAGTTGAACCTATCAACTGTTGTCTATGAGGTAGGGATTGGCAGTTCCCCGCTAAACCGCCACATATCCGATTGCTGAATCCTGCAGCACGTCTTGGCGTTATTCGGCTGTAGCATGCAAGGGTGCGTCGCCATGATCTGGTAGTAATATTGACAGAGGAGCAAGCAACTTTTGCCTGCTCCAGATAGTAGGTATACGCACTTACAAGACTACCCACCCTATCTTGTGAAGCACTTGACCCGTATCCGTGATCTATGTATGTGTACATGCACAAGAAGTGGGCTCGTGGGCTCACCGACAACGGGACGAACCGAATGGTGCTTGATCATCGTGGCGATCCCAGGAACATGGAGATGGCGCACAGGAAAGCAGCTCCACTCACTTACACAAGATTAAGAGAACATGATTTAGTACCTAGTATTGAGGATTTAAGAAACTTCATTATGCCTACTTACTAGACCTACATCAAAACAATTATATAACTTACCTAAAAGTACTTGGACACGTACCTACCTCGGCGGTCCAGACCGCTTCTCCTGTCTTCTAACAAAAGCCGCTTCGCCGAACAAGCCTATGTCCTCGAGGAGGTCACAGACATCATACAATACGCCTACCTTTTGCTCTGAACTAGCCGACCTGCGCCGATCTCTCTGCCAGTACTCTTCGCTCGCCACTCTCTCGATGACAAGCAGGAAGTCGAAGACGCTGGCATCACGACAGAAGCGCACGATGCCGTGGCAGATCCTCGTCCACGTGATGATCCACTCTGCGTCTAGGGAGCCCGCGGCCTCCCGAAACACGAGCGTGCGCGTGCGCTTCTTCGTATCCGTCGCTCCGGCCTTCCCTAGTTCCGAGGCCTCGTAGGCGTGGAAGTCGTAGTTGAGGGGCAGAGGCGCGGACTTGGTAGTACTAGTAGTTGCGTTGCTTAGGAGGTACGCAAGTGCTGCGGCGGAACCGGTCTCTGTAATCACTGCAACACCGGTAAGCGTGTCCGTCACGGGGTGTTCCTTGCACTTGTTGCCGTTCCCACCACGGCAGACTTCTTCGTCAAATGCGCGAGGAGGCGCAGGATCCGGTCGTCCCACCCGACAGTCCGGGCCTGGAAGCCATGGTATACGCTGCCAGCCGTAGCGTAACAAAGAACCGCCGTTGATAGTCGCGATGAGATCCATGTAGGACTGGTCTAGCTGGGAGACGTCGTGTGGGGCAAACTTCTTACTGATTTTATTGATTTTCCTGATGAGTTCCGACCTAGTAACCCGATGCAGTAATGGTGGTGAAGATTTGTTGCTTCCACCGTTGCGATCTGGGGTGGAGAGCTGGAGTAACGGCGGTGAAGGTCCCCCGAGGTTTCCATCATTGCTGCGAATTGGAGTAGAAACTTGACTGAGGAACGGCGATGAAGACCCGGACCCGAGACTATCGCCCGCTGGTGTTGAATCTAGTTTGCCAGTTTCGTCACCGGTTTCTCGCCCACTGCTGCTGTCGTGGTCACGGTCACTTACCGAATTTGCCTCACTGCGCGATATAATTTCAAGCTCACTCAACGAAGCATTGTTGGCATTAGGAGGTGTCACAGTACGCAAACCTTGCCAGGCAGCCGGCATAAAACCATCACTACTGGGGACAGAATCCGTACCTAGATTGTCGCTTTCGGCGCCGGGCTGTCCGGAGCCGCTAGTATCAAGGTTACTACTAGAAGGCGCCGCGTTATAAAGAGCTTGCCAAGCACCTGGTATAAAATCGCCACTGCTGGGAGCAGAGCCCGTAACTGAATCATCGCTGTCGTTACTAGCCTGTCGCGAGCTGCCATCATTGTTATTATCCAAAATCGACTGAATTTCACCGAATGTAGCCAATTCGAACTCACTCAATGGACTCTTAAAGTCGGATGCCGCAACATTATGCAAACCATCCCAAGCATCCGGCATGAACTCACCGCTGGTAAGAGCAAACTCGCTATCGGAAGTGTCTTCTTCGCTTGTCCCGCTCTCGCCTTCCGACGACATGTGTTGCGGCGAGATCTGACGCGCCAGATTCCTGAGGATCTTCGGAGCGATTATCTCGTTATACGCGAGAGGTTTCGGGTGGTCAAGCTCGTCTCCAATGCGTGCCTCTTCAACGGTAAAGCAGCCGCTGACGGGGTCCCACCGGCCCGTCATCCAGGTGTTCTCTGTATAGGGGGCACAGTTACTTACCAAAAAGCGGATTTCGGAATCATCGAGGCGGAGGAGGTCCATATGGCCGTAGAGTGTCTGGCACTGTGCTAGTTGCAAAACGTAGTATTGTTCCTGAGGGGACAGTGTATTAACCCTATCGTGCTTGAATGCGACGACGCAGGCGGCTCGAAACATAGGCGTCATCATGTACCTTTGGAGCCGGCGGTACCAAGCTCCTCCCATACTGTCTTCAGAATCACGGCTGGGTCTCGATACAAATTCCCGCAGCTGCCTTGGATCAGAGCTTATCCTATCGGACAAGGCCATCAATGGGCCGTTGGTTACTAGCGTATTAGCGTGTCGCTCCCAGTTGTCCTTTCCCCCAAAGTCTTTCTCATTCCTTGACTGATCAGACCATGGGACGACGGGAAGAGGGTCAAGAATACAGCCCTGGTCAAGTAAACTGCGAGCCATTTCCTGGGCATATTTGTCTGCATCGGAGGGTTTTACCCCCTTCCAACAGGCGAGTAGGCTAGCATATCGAATAGAGGCCGAGAAGGCTCCGATCCGACGCCACGGGACATGGAGTCTCGATAAAATCGGATCAGACGTGAAAAGAAAAGCGGCAGCCCGCTTTAGAGTCCTCGTGTCAAAATACAGCGAGCCGTTCCCTATGCCGACATGGAAGCCACAAGTGGCATTAACGCGCAGGCGATATTTGGATTTAAGAAGATTAACGACCAGCCGTGCCTCTTCATAGGCACACAGCTCGTCCCAAAATACCGGGCTTCTGAGTTCGATAGCGAGCCATCTGTATCTGCCTGAGTTATGAACGACAACGTCTTCTTCCATGTCATGGCGGGAGGCAGAACTGCTGCATACAACCCACACATCGTCATGACTTTGGCCTTGTTTCTTTACACGCATATCATTGTCGCGAAGCGTCGCCACCATATGTGATATTATGAATCCTTCGGCTGCAGATGCGTTGCTGTTAACTCGGAGAATGGGTGGTAGGATAGATACGCCATTGTGGTCCGGATCCACGTCCGATGTGTGGACGTAAGCTACGAGGAACTGGAGCTCGATGTCGTGAGAGAGGCGTGTAGGGACAGGAACTTGGCATCTCCCGTTCTTTGGATCGGTCGTCATTGTCGCTGTAGCAAAGGAAGCAACTCAAATTAAACCATTACCATGGCTCACATTTAATGTATCGATCTCCAGTGCCCTTGGTTCGTCTAAATTTATAAGACCCTTGGATTGCAAGAAACACCTGATGCAGTGAAGCAGGACCCCCTTGCCTTTATAAACTGCAGAATTTTGTTAACCGATGGTTGAACAAGGTATTTGTTGCGTTTCAAATCACAAAGACTTGTGTTTATTGGTGTGCCCAATGACATCGTTCGAGTCTCTTCCAACGTCAAAAATATAGCAATAAGGGGACCAGACCTTTGGTTTCATCAAAATTTTATTGTTCCTGACAAATTTATAATTGCCACAAACTCATTCATCCATTCCCTACCGTTCTTGGCTGACCAAGGCGCAAAGGTAGTGCCAAGTCCAAACCACACATTACCACTGACCTCCCTCTGTCGTCTTCTATGCCAAAGCATTTCTGTTTTGGCATCCCGTCGCATACCAGGCATTGATTCAAATTGGAAATTTAGCACCGAAGCCAAAGCAAAGCAGTGATTCTCCTTGCCGGTTTGCGACATGGGTGTAAGGAACCGCTATAGAAATCATACCATAGGGAAGACTTCACCCAGGCAGCTTATTAGTGTCTTATTATCGTATCCTTCAGCGCGTTAATTCGTATTGCAAAACGCCCTGATCTAGAGGACGTAGGCGAGAACACCGAGTGCTACGGCCGCGGCACCGTTTCCAAGTACCTGAACGTGAGCGGTGGGGACGGCACCAGCCTTCGAAGAGGAGGTGGTGGTCGCGGCGGCGGAGGTCGGCCCGGCGGTAGCAGATGTGCTAGAGCTAGTAGTCGGGGTTGCAGCACCCTCGCCCTGGTGATCTTGAACAGATTCTGTACCACAATGATTCTTGAATGTCGCAGTGCAGTTCTTCTGACCGGCCGCATTGTTCTCGTTGGCGACAATGCAGTTATCCTGCCGTCTCTCACAAACAAACTGCGCAACAGAAAAGGGTTAGTTACGCCCCATATTGCAAAACGTACGCGGCCGGACGCCACGGCAACAATAGAGCGAGAGGGGTCACCGATAAATAGACCTACCCAGGGCATTGTGTTCATGTACTTGTTCATGTCGGGATACGTCTCGCCGGCGCACTCGCATACAAAATTGAGGCTATCCTACAACAATTAAACATAAACATTAGCTAACTGGCGTTGTATGAGTTGTATGGACCATGCAGAGTAACCACTAACAGTGTCACAACTGTTCTGCAAAAGAGAACCGCACAGAGTCTGGCAGCTGTCCTGCTGTGCGTTGCACCATGTCGCTAGATCCTCAGAGTCAGCATCATCCCACGTCGAACAAAGACGGGAAGCAGCCTAGGTTAGGTACATTTGTCAAAGGGATCTACCGTCGAAGGGTCGATCTTGAAAGTTGAGTTCGAGTCGGACTGCGCAGAAACGAACCCTACGGCAGAGAGCGCGACCAGCGCAACACGAGCCGCAAACATTGTGGCAAACGATGCAAAATTCACGGGCCCAAGATCTAATATTATTGTTTTGAATGGGATGCAATCAATGTACGTATTAAAATGTCTGAGTGTTTGCGGGGCGATGGCTATGAAGAAACGGAGGAAGAAGAGCAAGACGACAAGAAACACGAAACGAAAAAGCGAGGTAAAGGAAAATCCGAAGGAAGTGTGGTCCGGTAGAGGAAGGCACTTTGTACTGGTATGGTCTGGGGTTGGGTGAGTTGACCAAACAACCGGGGGTGTGTTGTCACCCAGAGTGCAAGAATGAAAAAGAAGTCACCTCCAAAGCTTCAAAGCTACCCGAGTTCATACTAGGCAGGCAGCTAGTTGCATCTCGATATCGAGGAAGGCACCTAAGAGGTACCTCTGAAACGACCTGAACAGAGGTAGCAGACTAGGTACCAAAAAGTATAGCGCTATAGGTATGCTACTCCTGCATGCATGTGGTTACTCGGTTGGTACCTCCGCACCTATTGCAGCTTTGTGCGACCTTAAGTATCTAGTGGTAGTGTGTATGGCACCAATTGGACTGGGGCAGGTCAATCAAATCCCACGGACTCGCAGAAGCTCATTTTGGTGCAATCCGGTTAGTAACGAAGCTCACGATAATAACGCAGCGTCTGTGGTAGATAGGGAATAGATAGTGATACCTAGATAGTAGCAAAAATGGTTGCAGGGGTACACAAGTCTTGACCCAGAGAGTCAAGAGACAGGTACAGCAGTACGTGTACATATGTATGCAGCTGACGTCGCAAGCCGGGTACGACGCTCCGAATCAATATCTCATTGGCCCTACCTACCAGTTCCCTGCCATTGCGCCCGTTAGAACATAAGGTTAAGCATTTTAGGGTTGAGAAATCGAATTGGCCAACATCATTCTGTCAGAAGTCAATATAGAAGCGATCAGTAGGTTAGACAATTTTCTGCGCAGCTTGACGGATTTGACCCGGGGACGAGGGCAGATGCCAGTATCAGTGCTGCTGTACAGATGTACATCCTGGAAGCTAAAGTAATCAATAGCAAGCCACAATCTCCGATCCTCTAGTCGCGGAAGCTTGTCATGAAGACGAGCCAATGAATGACATCAGATTCAGCTCCTCTTTCCTCACTAAGCAAGTCTCTATACAAGTGTGAAATACGAGTCGCTGCTGATCCGGAGGTAAGGATAGTGGTAAGTTTAGGTTGCAAGCTATGTGGGCCTGACTTCAATGGATGCAAGCGTAGGTAAACTCCTGTGAAGCCAACACACCGCGTGAGAGCCGGCCATTGTCACCGTTTGAAGCCCTGGTCCACAGGTCAACACCGTGACGCATTATCTAAACACGTACACCCCCCATTCACTCAGGTCGATGTTACAAATCCTTCCAGGGCAATGTATTTACAGATAGTACTATTTACCTACATTTAAGTTATCAATTAGACAATAGCTAAACAGGTAGAATGGCTCCTAATCCGTAAATTACCTAAGCGCCCAGCACTTGAGTGACTATGTAATAAAGTCTCTTGGTAGATGAACTCCTCATTTAACCTAGGTTGTTAATTCTTCCCATGTTTTCGGTGCCGACTGATCCGGAGTTGCAACCTCATCCCGGCTAACCTTTTTACATACAGCATACCTATACTGTGCATGGACAGGAATTCCCGAACCTTTATTTCCTTGCACTCTTCCCCCCGCGTTTGTCTGAAGTTACACTACAGGTAGGTACGTAAAGCAAAGCCACACGCTTGCAACCAAAAATATATATATATAACTATATATAAATAAAAATAAAAACGCGCTCCCACTCATATACACATATACCTATGTACATAATAATGTATCCGTCATATCCGACATCGCCAATGTAAGAAAGAAAGGCGGCAGACAGGTGAGTAAGTCTGTACCCTTAGGATAAAATATATGTTGTAGGTATATAGATGGTAGGTAGCTACTAGCTACCCACCTACCGATGCAATAAATACACTGGCGACTTTCTGGAACACAATATGAAACGCATCCCCCGGGTTCCCTTGTCTTTGTAACATCATAATTAGCCGAGATCACATCCCAATAGCCAAGCAGCCAGGCACTCCTAATCTTCCCTGATTTAACTGTATAGCATACTACTAGAAAATAGGTATCTAAGATAGAAGGATACGTTCAAGACATCGCGGCGCTGGCCATGTGCTTATTATGCTCCTCGTGGAGAGTTGAATGCAACATAATCTGTACCTGCATATCTTTGTTCTTGGCAAATGTGATGTCTGCCGGACCTACAGCATGCTAGATGGTAATCTTGAAGATAGTGTGATGTAGTACAACCACCTACATAGGCGCCCACCTGACGTATCATTATAGCAGCATGCAGTATAAGCCTGCTGTAGCCAAAATGATGATATACTAGGGGAAAAACACATCGAAGCTCTAGAGGGTAACTCGTCGACCATGTCAGCATCCTTCAATGTCTATATTATTTATATCTAGTTGCAGTTATCTGTCGCATACCCCCCGTCTGAATTCTACACCTGCTAAGCTTAACTACTACCTAACTTATTTCATCCAGTTATAACTTGATGCTATATTACATGGCGGTTTCTTCGCTACGCACAGCAATTACAGCCGTTAAGGGTTCAAATGTGCAATACGCCTGTCAAGTAAACATCTCTAATATTTCTCCTCACTCAAGCAATTAGCGTTGATGGATAGCTATGGTCTCCGTGTAGCGCCAGGGAAAGCGAAAGCACAAGACACGGTCATTCAACCGTAGCTCCTTCAGTCACGCCTTTACCCTTCAGCGTAGACTGGAGATTGATGGCTATGCCGTCACCTCCGTCGCTCCCATCGCGAACGTTCTCCTTCTGTTCGGTGAGCAAGTCTTTAAGTCGCAACTCGACCTCCTGCCCAGAAGCCAGGCTCATGTCCAGTCCATCAGCAAGAGTTCCATATACGATGTACCCGTCATATTCTCTGAATAGCCCCACCCAGTCATTTAGTACCGAGCTCGGCAAGTTCATGGAGTGCAGAAGGGTGTGCGTCTCCTGTTCAGGAGGAATACTTTCCAGCGGCATCAGAGCGCTCTTCATGCGTCTTAACGGCCTTCTACTCTTCTCTCCACTCTCCTCTGCGGCTAGGGACTTTTGCCTGCGTAGTAGGTAAGCCCTTGGGTCACCCGTTGGCAATGTTGTCGCTACTGGCTCTCGGTCATCTTGGTTTTCTTCGTTATTCCCGAACGTGTTGGTCTGTAGCACATCAAAGGGTTGTCTTCTCTGCGGCAGAGTATGTGGTTGCTCCCCGCTAGTCCGGGCTACCTCTGTTGGTTGCCCATCTTCTGGTTGGGACATTTGATACTGAAGGTGTTGCCTTGCTGTTGAGACCATGTTTCGCAGCCTCGCCGCGCTGCCGGCTTCAAGTTCACTGGGTGACTGTGGGGACCCTAAGCGTGAGTTGAAAGTATCATTGCTCCCCCCAAATGATATATGTGTCTGGCTTAACCCATCTGTAGGTTGCCTCCGCACATCCCTCGAGTGACCTTTCTTCTTGACGGAAGAAGGTGGCGTCCAAGGAGGTTGTTGGTGCTGATGACGGAGAGTAAACTGAGAGCGGTCGGGTGTAATACTAGGAACTTTTCGAACTTGGCTGTGTAAGGGTCTGGACATGGGATTACGATAGGGTCCACCTGGTACCTTTGGTCCCGCAATGCTAGAAAGCCTTGCGTTTTGCAAGTGTTGCTGGCTCCTTGGAATGGCCAAGTCGCCAGGTGGTGCTAAGACATGGCGGAGGATTGGAGGGTCTGGTGTCAACATGGACTCTGAGGAGTATCTTGTGTGCTCGTTTGGATTCAATAAATTATTCCTTGATCCACGCAAGTTTGCAGACATACAAGGGCTAACCTCCTCCATGCCGAGTCTGTTGGGTGTAGTTCTTCCTTGGTTACTCGGAGGCGGCTGTGGTGTTACGTGTTGTTGTTTATGATTTTGGTTCGGTCGCTCTTCGAGATTGTCTGGCCTGTCGACTTCCCACTGGTTTAACATTGTAGCCCCTGTGTGCTGTGTGCTCCTAGGGATTTCTTGTTGCAAAGAACCAGCAAGGGGACCCGGGCTTATGGGTGTTAATTCACTGATGGTCTCTATCTGCTTGATTCCTTTATTCGCTGCAATGACCTCAATGTTTTTAATTTGGCTGCTAGAGTATTCTAAGCCAGAAGCGTGTCTCTTGGAAAGTATTCTGTCGTTAACTGGAATAAGTCCATTATGTTCGTCCTGATATGCTAGGACCGGAACGTCGTTTTCGAGTGTGTCTAACGCCGTCGGGGAGCTTTCGCTATCTGTCGTAGCCGGTTGGCAGACCTCACTGCACAGCTGTATGAACGCATCTAGAACGACATGGTCATTCAAAAACAAGACATCATCTTTGGATGGCTCAATATTAGCGTCGTAGCTCCCTGGTGGGCATCTTATGTCAAGACGAATGAAGTAATCGTGGACATCTCTTGGGGGGACTGATTGCCTCAGACGCTCCGAGTAAATTTTTAAAAACTTTTTGGCAATGCCTCGCCCTGAATCCAGTGGACGACCATCCACAGAGAAGTAATGGCGCTTTGGGGTTTTCTGAGTCTCTGCGCCAGGCTTAACGATTAAAGCCTCGAGAATGAAGCACCCAGGGGAGAGTTCAGCGGCGACATTCCCCCTAGTACGGGTTTGAATACATTTAAGAGTCCTCAGACTGCATCTGGATGCCAAATCCGTTCCGAATAACTGGACCAGTGCTTCCATTGGAGTTGCTTTGGGTTTTGGCGAATATGACCATATTTTAGTTGATGGTTGCAAAACTTTCAAATGCAATCTAAGCTGCGGCCGTGCCATAGCATAAGATCGGAGGAGTTCTTGAACCTTGTCGAGAGTCTTCTTTGCCTCCTTGACGGCCATTTTCTCACGCACGGGTTGGCGGCTAAAGATATTGGACACGCAAACGGTGGTTCCCACTGGCGCTGAAGCTACACTCTGTTTCAATATGCCGCCTTCGTTGGGCAGTAATTGAAGAATAGCGGCAATAGGCTCCGTTGAGGTCTTGGTGGTTATAGTTATATCAGCTATGGTGTTTACATTGGCGAGTGCTTCGCCACGGAAGCCCAGTGAACTCCCAACCAGACTTGCAAGGTCTTCAATGTTCTTCAGTTTGCTTGTATAGCCACGCCTGGCAAGTGCGCCGTAATCAGCGGGGTGAATACCCACACCATTATCACGAACTTGGATTTTGGAGATGGTATCATGAGACATAGTTATCTCAACTGAAGAGGCTTTGGCATCAATGGCATTGTCTAATAGTTCCTTTACGAGCATGACGGGAGTAACAACAGCCACATGAGCACTAAGTTGTCTAGATGCCGAGTCTGGCAGGAGAGATATCGAGGACATGATGGTCTAAGTCTATAGCAAAATAGGATGGTAAGTATATCTTGTGGTAGAGTCCCCGGCAAAAATTGAGAATAATAATAGTAGGGTCCTGAGTCTACGACACAATGCATAGGTATATTCCTATCCAGCAAGCTGGGGTCAGGTAGGTATTTTTTTACTAGATGATAAATAAGAAGGAAGGCTTGATAATCCTTCAATGGGAAATAAGTGACACCTAGAGAGAAGCAGGGAGCAATAGATTCTCTAGCGGTATAGAAGGTACTACGCACATAATGGTAACCTTATCTCGATATTAGGGGCAGTTTCGACCTGGCACCTTGATTTTTTGCCATATGTACCTGCCCACCAGGTTACCAGGTGAGGTAGGTAGGACTTTCCTGATGCTCCGCTGATAGCTAGCATACCTCTACTTACATATTTCGTCATCAAGTCTCAAGATTACCTACCTAGGTAGGATACGAGACAAAGATAACGGAAGGCACTCATTCTCAGCAACATCATGTTATGTCCATGTCATATTGGCTGACTTTCCCTTCAGAGACCGTCCTTTTTGAACTGTATTCCTCGAAGTTGGGCGATGAGGAGTTGTTGTCGAAATGTTACTGGTCTGCTTAGATACAGCCGTAGATACCAAGTTATATACACTTGTAGGTATATATGTAGGTACTAGGCTGAGCGATCTTGACATGGCATGGAGGCATCATGTTGTTGAGCTAAAGCAGGTACGTGCGTATCTTACCTTACGGAAGACGTAGATATAGTATGTAACAACCCGAAGGTTGCAATACTTACTAGTAGGTATGTAGTTCCGCACTTGAGAATCCCCCTGTCCCCACTGCGTCGTGCCCCGCCTTTCGCTCCTTACATAGTAGAAAGGATGGAGATGGTCCTCGCTTGTCTCAGCCAGGAATTGAAGCTTTTGATGTTATCTGCCATCTAAGAGCTCCTAATACTATTTTTGACGTTAACGAGGTAAATATAAATTATCCTATTATTTGTCGAACTATTGTCGATACCAATTGGCAATTTTGCATCTACGCCTCACCCTACTCCCTTCCACCCCACCAACTTGGTCCCCACACTACGGTGTTCTCCCTTGGCAGTACAATCGCAAGGCCAGCTCCGAGTTTCGTCAGCAATTGCAAGACTACTACGCTGCAATTGTGCAAGGAACGCCCGCGTACGAGATCAAATTGAAAGAAAAAAAAAGGGAAACCATGGCTTCGACTTCTATCAAGGGCCCAAGGCCGGAGGAGCACGACGGTAGCGCCTTGCGCATCGGTATTGTCCACGCGCGCTGGAACGAGACCATCATCGCGCCACTGCTTGAGGGCACAAAGAGCCAACTGGCCAAGTGCGGCGTCAAGGAATCCAATATAGTCGTGCAGTCCGTACCCGGGTCCTGGGAGCTGCCTATTGCTGTGCAACGGTAAGCCGGCCTTCTTTGCCTGTTTCTTCCCTGTCTTTCGTTCCCAAAAGGCGAGGTACTAACCCTCGTGAGTATTGTTGCTTAGCATGTACACGGCCTCTCAAATTCAGCAGTCCTCTTCGGGGGGCGCACCGAGCGCTGGCGACCTCCTCGGCTCCTCGACGACGGATTTGACCTCTCTACCCACCGACGCGGCGTCCTCGCGGCCCTTTGACGCTATCATCGCCATCGGTGTATTGATCAAAGGGGAAACTATGCACTTTGAGTATATAGCGGACGCCGTCTCTCAGGGCTTAATGCGCGTCGGTCTGGACCTCGGTGTACCCGTTATTTTTGGTGTCCTCACTGTGCTTAATGACGAACAGGCCAAGGCGCGCGCTGGCCTAACAAGTGGAAGCCATAACCATGGCGAAGACTGGGGTTTGGCTGCTGTTGAACTAGGTGTCAAGCGCGGGGCTTGGGCTCAGGGAAAGCTGGAGTAGAAACTCCCTCCCCGTGACAAATTGGTCCCACGACAGGTGAATTGGATGGGATGGGAAGCCCTGTTGTGGCATGACTGGGTAGAGCAACACTAGACAACCTCCTCATCTGTTGGTACTCGCCGTACATTATACAAACTCTATGGGCTATGGCACGATTCTTCTAACCCATTGAAGGGATTCAATGCGAGAAGCCCGGATTTTAGTTGCATCCAGCCCATTTCAATCACCTGGCAGACCCAGCCGTAGGCACTTGTTTGAGGGATGTTCGGAGATGTTGCAGAGATATATTAGATTAAACGTGTGAAGGGTATGTAGGTTACTCTATCGTCGTCATTGAATCCGTCACGCCAGGCTCGGCCGCGTCCTGATTATTAATCTTACCCATCCTCCCGCGTATCGGGAAGGTTAAGCATGCTATGGAAACTCTGCTCTCTGTATGTGGTGCGCCCAGCGCTGGCTTTCTCCTGCACTAAGGGGATATGCACTTGAAAGCGCAGCGTTTAAAATTTCCTCACATATACAAGAATCCTCCCAAATATCCTTTATCCAAGCTCCATTCGCTTCAATGTAATGTCAGGTGGGTTCTTCCTGGATGACCATGTCGATGCAATGCTTATGTACCTGTAGCGAAAGAAATGCTCCTGTTTTCTCTATCCAAACAATGAGGTTGTCGGGGGGAAGTAGCAAATCGAACAATTGATCATTCAGTTGATGAGAGCCCCAATATCTGAGCCGAAGGTCTTCTTGGAGCGCCAAAGACTCTTCTTTTGTTCCCTCTTGGCCTTCATAGCTGCCCAACCTTCGTCATCGTCATCGTCGTCGTCCTTGTTCTGTGAGACCTTGGACTCAACTTGGAGCTTTGAGTTGATATGCGAGCTGTAAGCGCCCATAGTGGATGTTCGGCCGGACGACTCATTATAAGCGCTAGATACGGGCCTGTAGCGACCGGGAAGCCCGACGTTGCTTCGCTCTGAAGGTGCAATCGATGGAGCGTAGCCGCCACCTTGAACGTGAATCGAAGGTATGTAATTGGACTGGGGAGCTTGTTGGGTCCATGATGTCGAGGTTGGCTGAACCATGCTCATGGTTCTTGTTTGCGGACCACCTTGGGGCAAATCCAAGCCCAGGCTAGGTCCCATGCCGCTGGTCATAGATGGGCCCATGAATGAACCGCGAGGAATATCGCCTCCTATCATTGAATTGCGTACCATGTCTCCGCCTAAAAACGAGTTGCGCGACATATCACTGATTGATCCGATTGACTGTGTTGGCATGTGATTCATAGGAGCGTGCGGCACTTGACCTTGGCTAGCATTTTGTGAGGCCATCATGTGCATAAACTGCATCTGCATCTGCATGAACTGTTGCATCTGCTGGTTCATTTGGATCTGTGCCTGATCACCAGGGGTAAGCATTGGAGGCTGCATTGGCTGCGGAACCACGGGATACATCATTTGCGACGGGATACCATTGATTGGATCAAATGCAGGGTTCATCTGTAGCTGAGAGACGTTGTTTTTGGCGTTGTCAATAGCGGGGCTACCTCGTCTCAAGGCCCGGGCTCGTTCTTCGTGCGCAATAACACCGACTAAGCCGCCAGTTGGAATTGGTCGCGATTGTGCTGGCGCACCGCCGGCGAGTGCAATAGATTCTCGAGGGGGCTGATTAATGAGACCTGCTCCAAGATATGGATCTTGCGGTAACTTTCGTGCGAAAGGGGGTAGACGGCCCCCTGATCCACTGGCTGGGGCGCCTTCGCCTGCTGTAGAGCTTGCGCTAATGGCTGCTGATGGCTGCATCGAGGCTCGTAAGTTTGGATTCGAACCCATAGTGCTAAGACGTGTTGGTGGTCGGTTCTTGTTAGGAAAACCGTGAGCCGCAAGGATGGCGAGAGGTACCTCCTCGTCCTCTTCAGAACCGTCCGATGGAGGAGTTGGCGTGTGATCGTTGTTCCCGCCGTTTGCAAGAGGGAGATTTGGTGTGCTCAAGGACATCGACATGGCCGGTCTTGGGGCTGGATTCGCAGACTCGCCCGTGACCTTCATCATTTGCTGTCGATACACTGATAAATGAGCCTCTTGCTTTCGTCGTTGCTTTGCGAGTTGTCTCGACTTTTCTAAGTCGTCCTCCTCCTCGTCATCATAATTAATATCTTCGTCCTCCTTATCTGATTCGGCGGGGCTGCCATGCCCTAGTCTTTCTTCCTTGACCCTATCTTGGCGGTACTTTTCAAATTCCTGGGGTGTCATAACTCTGTTGTTGGCTTGAGGAGTGGTGTTGGAGCGACCACCAATTCGTGGGACGATACGTGTAGGACGACCAAAAGACTTGTCGAAAAGATTATCATCGTCCTGATCCGCACCATACCTAGATGTCTTGGCATACGTCTCTGTCAAACCCAAACGTGAGGTGGGCTGACGGCCGCTGTCTCGTTTATAGCGATTAGTAAGTTCACGACCTGTGTTACTATTAGAGAGGAATTGAGAAGCTGCTATCGAATCGCTCAGCAAGGTGGTATCTTCGTCATCGTCTTGCGATACACGACCGTCGGGAGATCTGTTGCTCGAGTTTGACGTGGCTGCTGAAGGCTTGTGTACAAGACTATCGGTATTAACGGGCGATAAGCGTGTCCTCTCGGATGCAAGCAATCCCTCCTTTGAATTTTGGCTGTTCAGAGACTTTGGCGGAGGCTCAACCTGGGCAGAATGATCTAAATGTAGTGGTGACGGCTGGCTGGGTCGGCTATTTACCGCATCGCGTTCCTTCAGAGTCATGACGCTGGAGCGCTTATCGAACTTATTTAGCATTGTACTCAGTTCGCCGCCAAGGTCGAGCTTGAAATCTGCGTCTTCAAGTTTTGGGGGAATCGGGCTCGTGATCGTCGAGTTTGTCGTGGCTCGAGAGCGTACGCTTGGTGTCTTATAATCAGGTAGTGGCGGAGGTTCCTCGGAGGAGATTGGAGAAAGGGAGTTTTTCTTGTTGCTTCCGAAGGAAAACGTCCTACCAGCTTGTTTAAGGAAGCCAGAATTTTTGTGAACAGGAGGAACGGGAGGAATGCCGTTATTAACAGGAGGCAAAGGCTTCCGGGCCGCGGCGTTCCGCCATTCTTCCTGAACTGGGTTGTACTCAGCAGTGGAAGGTGTGTTTGATACATTACTATGACGCGATGAGTTATCGGAGGTTGTCTTAGTATTGCTGGAGCTACCACTGCCACTAGAGGAAGATCAGCAAAACTGCATGTTAAATCTAGCCACTCGTCCTCAGCTGAAACACACCCGTGACTAAGTCATCACACCGTGGAAGTGAGATTCGCAGGGCGCTTGTCTGGGGATCATAGCCGACCTCGCGATCCGTACCGAGGCGGTCGAGGCGGGTCACCCCAAGAAAAGATAGATTGTAGTCACGGGAGAAATAAATGGGCCGGGGATGTCACATACCGACTACTGTTCAACCCCGCAAAGAGATTATCTTCCATCGCCAGTTCTTGAAGGGTTGTGTTATACGCATCGCCGGGTATCTTCGATAGCCTTCCGGGACCGTCAAACGATTTGACATTGTTTATACTGTTGCTGTTGGGTCGTTCAAGCACCCGAAACGAAGGCTCAGCTATCGATCCATTTTGATCGTCGGCCGCGGTCGATTTCCGCCGGAAGTTGACTGGAAATCTAGGCATATAGAACAGCTCGACTCGAACCGATCGGGATTACCACGAACCCATAAATAGCGGGAATTATTTGGATTTGGTAACGGTTGTCGGGGGATACGTGGTACGCGGTAGAATAGTTCGAAACACAAACAATAAAACGCTGAGTTAAATGCTTGCACCTCGTCCCAAGGCGTCTCGTTAGACGGGGTTAGATTTAAGTGTCTGAAAAATTGCGTGCACTAGGCGGAAAACTGCATATTGAGGGGTTAGCCGTGTTCCTCCAATGTAAGCGCCCGTGGAATTAGAGGGCGTCGTGTCAGCCATGCCAACGTCAACGCATGGGCCGTATGAATGTGACTGTATCGATAACCTCCAGTGCACCACTGGCTAACACATCAGGAAACGTGTTAATAGGTAGTGCCTGGTGCCAGCGGGAAACCGAGATCTACAGACGGCCATCCAGAACCCAGGAGCCAAACAAAGTTGGGCGTGGTCTGGGGTTTAGTGCAGGATTAAGGTTGGCCACAAAATGCACGGAGGAAAAAAATTAGAGTTTGTGCTTACATACAAGGACAAGAAAATGGTAAATGAGGACCCTTTTGCTATAGAAGATGCGTTCGGTGTATATGTGAACGAACAAATCTGATTCCAACAAGGAATGACGGATAGCAGGTAGCAGCCGTAGTCACCGATGGAAAATGGCTATATGGGCGAAGAGGAATCTGGCGGTTCGTTGTATTAAGACGGTAATGATACGAGCAGTAACAAGGGCGTCGCGTAGGTAATTAGATACTGGATATTTTGAAGGTTTCGACTAATGTGAGCAAGAAAACAAGCAAGCAAGAATCTGCTGGCTGCAAAAGGGGCAGACTAGCGAACGACAGGCTGTGACTGTAATGGGTAGAGAACTGTGATGGTATGGCCGAATATAAAACGAGAGAAGATAAGATCGATTATTACGTCTGTACCATAGTACTACAAATCAGAATCGCTTGGGTTCAACAAGGACAGAAGATGCAGTTCAGAGATGCTTGGGAGAAGGTTGGGAACGACAATGTGATGGTTTGGGTGGAAAACAGGTGTGCTAGCGGAAAACAATGAACTGGCGACCAATTGGTACGGTACATAACAGAAGTACAGCACAGTACCAAGTGAAGACTATGTACCTAGTAGATGCATTGAGGTAGGTACCCTTTTGGGACTGCTAGAGGTACCTAGGTATGTACCGTCGTATCGGTCCATTTCTTAGAGCAAGGTATTATTCAGTGTTCCCAGTAGACGCAATATTACCTAAAATACCTACCTTCTTAGACACGCGCATAGACAGCAGGTACTAGGTATTCGCATTCCTAAGTCAACTAAACATCTCAACAGCCAGCAGAATTATTTTGATCAGGTACGTAGAACAAAGCCTACCGTCAGCTTTGGTGTTTGTGTGCTAAGCCAGGTAAGCAGACAGTGAGTCGAAGCAGAAAATACAACAAAACTATTTTACGCATAGGTACACTTCAAGTTCATACTGTACTTGTAAGTGTGTACGTAGTGCTGCACAACCATGGCACACATTGCAAGGATCGGGATTTCCGTACCTACCTATGTACATATATCTTAGGTATCTACTAGCCTAGTAGGTACCACTAAGGCGGTAGGAAGTAGGATAGGTAGGTAAGGTAACCTGAGTTACTTGCTCCCGTATAGCAGTGCTCCCTAAGTGTATTGAATTTAACACGAAGTTGAGGTCATTTCTACCTAGCCAGACATAAACAGAGCAAGCCCAAATTTTCTCTGGCAGGTAGAAAAGTGCAGTGTTCTTGTCCTCTTTCATTCATTAGTATATTAGTATCTTCATCTCCCTCTCTCCCCCTTCCCCTTTAGCAGAACAAGGGAATTATATACAACACAGGCTGTCAGTCCCTCTTGTCAAGCGCTGCACTAGAAGTCTACATACTTTGATACTTGTACGCTTCTTTGTCATTCAAGACTTAGGTAAGCGGCTTTATCCTCTGATTGGTTTTTTTTCCTCCTTTAATAGTACTCCTCCTGTCTATTAATAAGCTGCTAGCTTGGTCAAGGCGCAAGGGTACCTGTGTCTTACCCTCTATTTTTATTTTTCTATGCCCAAGCTGCCAGGATTCAGGAAACCAATGTTATGCCTCGAATTATTATTCTAGTAGAATATGCTACAGATAGCTACCCGCTTAGGTATTTGATATTCTGCAGAGTATGCTTGATAAGTTTCGGCCACGGAAAGAAAGAGTAAGTGAACAAGAGCTAAACGCGACTGTACCGTGTTTTACCTCTCAATTATACAGATGTATCCAGAATATTTCCTGCCTGGCTGTAAGTGTGTAGTTCCTGTGACGCTGGTTGGTGACTAGGACGAGGGGAGCTTAGCCAACATGCTAGAATCGGCGAAGCTATGCAGAGGACTCCACAGGATCAGGCGAGACGCCTCCATACTGTGTGCTGTTCGTGTCACCCAGGCTAGCCTCCTTCTTTTGATCAAGCCCAACACGATCAGCCACAATACCTACTTATATGCATATGTGGGAGTAGATCAGTACACATTTAATTCCTATCACGTACCATCACATAGCACTTTAGTCTCCTACTACCACCGACAATATGTATCATGGTGTGCATTCGTCGTACTCCCCATTGCGCAAGACATGCCTAGCTAAATACGTTGCTGTTGTAATGCTTATATTGAGACATAGTTGGTATCAAGTGACGACGTACGAGCACCCGAGTCTCCTCGCCCAATTCTAACAAGAGCGTTGTTCTCGCCAATTTTCAAGAGATCTTGAGCACGGTCTAGAAGGCGTACCCATAACTGGTTAATAGTTATGAAAGGGGCTGATACTAAGCTCTCTAAAAGCTACTTACTATCACAGGCCCATCTACAATTTTCGACCTGTACATATGTATGTACGAAGTATCAGTGGACAGTCGATCTGCACAACCGCAAAAGTGCGTCAGGATCTGCAGGAGAAAAATTAAGATTAATGTACATCCATAACTAAGCCGAGCAGCCAGATGTGCTCATACTGACGTTGCAAGATGCTTAAGCACGCATACATATGTACTTTGTATATTTATACAGCGTAAGCCCATGGCTGTCATTAGAAAGGAAAAAGGACGGGGTTCTCAATCACGTCTACCTACATATTTCATACCTCGGACGGTCTAGTTTACATCTGAGAAGAGCAGTTGGGGGATTCGACGAGGGGTACCTATTCTTCTGGGCAACGCGGTTGTTTTGCTAGGATCCGCGTCGTAATGAAGGTCAAACGATGGACGCGCGGCAAGTGTTCTGTCTCCTTTAGTATGCCTACCTACATCTGTATCTGCAACCCGAATAGGTAGAGTAGACTACGAATACGCACACCTACTGCTGCACAGCCACTATACCTATCATTGGAGCAAAGTCGTCGCTGACAGCTTTGAATATGAGCATGCCTAGCTAGGTGCTCGGTAGGTATGATGGTGGTGGTGGTGGTATTATATGTGCTGCCGTAAATACTTGTCGAATAATATAAAGTACTCAACTTTGCTTTTCCTTAGGAAAGATGCCCTGGGCGATAATTTGCTTTATTAGATGGCTACAGTGAACGCACAGTCTGCGACATCGCGTATGTACAAAATAGTACCTAACGAATTGACAAGTCCAGAACGTGACCTGTGGGGTATTTTTTCTCCTCTTGGGTCTAGAGAGAGATGGCCGGAGATGCAATCAGACGATTACCTAGACAGGGGGAAGGAGAAAAAAGGACAGTCGCCGGCCGACTGCGGCATTCGGCTTAAGTTAAAACCCAAATCCGAAATCAGCTTGTCGCGACGCCGCCTTTTCAATAGTCGTTTTCTTGGCGGTTCAATTAAAAAGAGACGTAGGGTAAGGCAAAAAAAAAAAAAAAAAAAAAGGGG
>Ga0247782_1000260_pt1 | contig 54874 bp, 38 predicted proteins | sample UWRJL019104C5_FD_179928 | JGI IMG/M metagenome (GOLD analysis project Ga0247782, IMG submission 179928) | Plant litter microbial communities from Arlington Agricultural Research Station in Wisconsin, United States - UWRJ-L019-104C-5 | ecosystem: Environmental > Terrestrial > Plant litter >...
CAACAACAATCTCCCTTTTGAAACGGTCTACTACATCTATAGAAGATGATCTGCCTTGCCTGCCCCAGGGAGCGTTCCCTAGGGGCCGCGACATCGAGACACCATACTGGTTCATACGCGCCTACGAATGGAGCTTCGATGACGGCGACCCTGTGCTCTTCGTCCACGGTACAAGTATCCCTGTCATAGCCCTCGGGGACCTGGGCCACGGGATGGTTGTTAGGGGGTTGTCGGGTTATGATGTTCGGTACATTGTCTCATTCTCGCCTACCAATGATTCTCATCCATCTTTTATCTCATAAAAAGGGGGCATGCGTATCTGTATGTTGATCACATGACGTAGGACAAGGCGGTTCGGTTCCTGTGTATATACATAGTATGTAGCAGTTTACGCAATGCTGACAAAGGACGTTACATGTAGGTAGATCTCTTCGGCCAGGGCTATTCCGACGCACCGGACGATCTCACCTACGACTCACGATTATACGCAACACAGCTTCTTCTCGTGCTTGCCTCGTCAAAATATCATGGACAGAGTCCCCCGGGTTCCGGCTCATCGAATACTCACTAGGCGCCGGGCTGTGCGTGGCGCTTGCTCAATACTTCCCGCACCTCGTGCACTCGCTTACTCTGATTGCGCCGTGCGGCCTTATCAGGTCGCATCACGTGGGTTGGCGCAGCTGGCTTTACTATAACTCGGGTCTCCTGCCCTAGCTTCTTGTGTGACACCTTGCGACACGACGTATACGTCCCAATACCGGATCTGCCCGCCTAGTCTTAGGCTCCGACGTCGAAAACGGCTGAAAGCGAGCGCCCTGTGAACGGTGACGGGATGCTAATGGTGGTGCAAAGTTCGACAGCGCTCCTATCTCGAAGAAGAGACCGCATATTACCGTCTCATCTGTAGTCGCTTGGCAAGTAGACCATCACGAGGGTTTCGTGATGGCGTTCCTGAGTACGGTTCGCAATGCGCCCATCTATGCCCCGCACGGGGATTGGGAAATGTTATCGAGGCTCCTGGAAGCTAGGCGCCCAGCCAGTGAAACTGGAGACGGCGGGACTTGAGGGAGGGAAGGTCCTCACCATCCTGGGCAAAGACGATGGCGTAATAGTCATGGATGAAACTATGGAGGATGCCTGCGTAGTGCTAGGGCAGGAGGGGGTTCACTTTGCCGTGATAGATGGAGGACACAAGCTACCTTTAACGTGCAGCGAAGATGTTGTGTGGTCTATAGAGAGCTTCCGGCAACGGACATAATAGACATGTCTAAACAATAATTAGACTAGAATATGTAGAGACTTTCCCAGCAAACAACTCCACGCGCGCGCCAGCGGTATTTCTTGATTGAAGCCACACCACGGAACAAGTTCATGCTGGTTATTAACCATAAATAAGGCACATGATCATGGCAAGTAGCCTATTGTTAGTCAAACCCCGCGATTCGAAGCTCAGACTAAGCATGCTGGGTCAGGAGCAAGCTTGTAGACATTGCACTGACCGCCTGACGTTGATCCTAGATCGTATAGATGTGCACCTCCTGAAGCCCCCCAGCTTAATGGTACCAGAAGCAGTCGAGAAGTTTAATAGGGCGTATGATATGTGAGTATGTACTGTAGCTGGAACGCCGAATGGAGCGTAAAGGTTTGCTCCGAAGCAATTCGATTTGGTAGAGATCAGCGAATTGGATACAGAATCGACAAATATTCTACTCGCTTGATCATGGAGTACTCAACGTCGGAGCTCTTGGCCTGCCTCATAACAGAGCTTCTTCGTCAATGGCGATAACGCCGCGCTAGGTTAGATGCTTAGGCTAGTGCGTGACGCATGGTTTTCCGTTTGCATCTTAGAAAGGGGAAGCAAGGCATGCATACATGGCTGATTCCCCAACCTACATAAGCGCTACGTTAGGTTGACAGACATGGCCCCGGATTCTGTCCCACAGAAGCATCACGTAAGTATGGAGACGATGCTATAGCAAGGTGGGTGGTATGTGTATGTCGTCGGCTCTAAACAAATTTGTTATGCATGGGGTTTGCATATTGTCAAGTGAAGATGGAGGATTCGATCTTGGCATAATCTAGTGATATGTATGTTTTACGTCGGGCCATGTGCGCGTGTCCTCTATGATTTGTCGCTACCAAGATGCAAGAACGCAATTGCTTCCATTCTATGCCGGCTAGCCCGGGACACGAAGCGTTCCTAAACGATCAACGACCGAAATCACCTTGTGTGGTAGGTATGTCGATGCCGTGTCGACCTACTATGTACGCTTTGGGACGCACATGTGGCGCGTAATCGAACTGAGAGTTGGTTGGTCACGGCAAAGACGAAGTAAAACGATGCTGGGAGTATCAGCTTTCATGATAATTACAAGAGAAAGATCGACTAAAACTTGCCTACGGACGAGTTTCGCGACTCGCTCTAGTGTGGGAGGTCTCCCTGTCATACGTATATATATCCCGGTATTGTAAGTTGATACACTAGTGAGTTACACACCTAAGTATGTGGTGGAGGTGTGGGTACGGTGTATAGTCCGTCAGTGGAACATCCTTGCTCGGCCTTCCGTTTGCCAGATGAGCAAAAATAGGCATTTGTTTGGAAATCGAGTACTTAACGGGGGAATACCAATCTAGAACTGGCAGGCGAACCCCCGGCTTCAAACTACAAACAAGCGGACTTTGTGGGATTATACTAACCTTAGTAGAAACGAGAGATAGAAACGGGGGGATCCCAAGAAACGCTATCCAAGACGACTTACATGTCGTCCCCTGCTGCTCCTATCCGCCTTCATTGGAGGCTGGTTCCCTGAGACTCTGACTAAACAACTGGGCAGGTGTGGTATCCGCTGCATACATACTTGGGTACCATGGTATCGAGCAATGTACTGTGGGTTGAGTAGATGACAGCGCATGAAGAGAGCACAGAATCCCCGACAGGATTGGAAGAACCAGAAATGCAGGGCTGGAACTCCTGCGAGTTGAGCTGCGGGTGAGATTCAAGGTGCACCATCACATCAGCAGATAACACGCGTCTACGGCACTATCCTGTAACAACTGTCATGTTTCTTTTGCTCGATAACAGGTACTACTTCGCTGCCGCGCGTTTGGCAGGCTTTCGACATTTAATGGGCGTGGGACGAGGATGACAACTCAGGATGGGGTAGGATAAGTGCCGTCATGATGACCAATTCGAATTTATGAACATAATTCTGTGGGCTTTACGCTCCTCGCCTATGTACATACTGTACTGTACAGTATATAAGATCGATCTCTGTTCTGTGTATACATACAGTACAAACATCTGTAAGATAGGTAGGGCATGAATTCCAGAGTATTCTCCTTATTGCAACGGAAAAGTTGGGGAAGATAAAAGGAGAAATAGATTGAAATCTGATTGGATTAAATCAGAATGGGAAGGGATCCCCAGGATTTACCCCGCAGATCTATCGAGAGCTGGATTGCATGTGACGTCGGTGGGCTAGACTGGGTTCCTTTGTACCTATAACAGCAGAGGGCAACTGCATGCCTACTAGGGTAGCGAAACGGTCCTTTCCCCGGGGCCAGATTATTCACTAACGTCAGGTATGCATACCTAGAATTTAGCAGTTCTTTCTGGGCCTGTCTAGGCTAGCTTCCAGTGCACCCATACCTAAAAGCTGGCGCGGTATGTAAACCGAACCGCTTGGCGAGCTCCACAGGCACGCTACCTTTCGCTAGGCATCCTACGACCTAGCATGCTTACGGCACACGGTAGCTTACCTCTTGGTACCTTTTCCTGTTCCTACCTAATAGGTCAGAACATCCAAACCTGTCAGTCATATATCTCCCCATTATAGGTACCTTACCCTGCACAGAGGGCGTCTAGGAACAGCTAGGCAAAGTACCCTGATGCTGAGAAGCTCATGTACATCTGTATTGTGGTCTGTTATTAACGTCAATTTAACCAACCAACGCGAACTGGATTCTTATGCAATTCTTCCCATCCTCACATTACAAAACAGATCATACCAGGAAGTCAACCCAACCCAACTAAGATTTGTGAACCCTCTTATGAAGCTGCCCGTCCGCTCTGCCCCAGTTAGTACCTACATACTTCTATCTACATATCTACTCTACTCTACTCTGTTTACCCCGCTCACACCCACACGTTCACCACTACTACCACCACCATCAATTTATCTCAAGTTGCCACTGTTTAAAGCGTGCCTCCCCCCTTCAATCCTTCGTTTCTGGGCGTATTTGAGTCAGGCAATCTCGCTCCGTTCTCATATCCTTCTCCATAACAGATGCGAAGTTAGATAAGGCTTCATTACTAGTACAAAGTCGCCCCGACCTAACAAAGGAGGGGCGTTCCATCATTGGTCTGTGTCACACGTTTACCTAACTCATTCGTACGATCGCTCGTGCCATACAAAGAGTCACCTTCCGATTGATCGTTTCACATTTTCCCGTTGGAGCTCTGAGAGCTCACTTGCGATTAAAAGACTTGATCGCAGAATAGAACCTCCCCCACTTTCTCTTCCTCTTTCATCGATCCTACTTAGTACTTACAAAGCTGCCGTGTGATTGTACAACATCACTACCGAGAAGCCTACCCTCGTCAATCCTTGAGACCCTTGATTGTCCCACTCTAGTAGAAGATATCAGATATCAGTCCGTCCTCCTCTCCCACGTACCTTGCCAATATGTCAAGCGACAATTCCAGCAACGGACAGTCTAATGACCGTCGTGGCTCCGTCACCTCGGCCGCCTTCTCCAACCTGTTCCATCGGAGCAACTCTACTTCTGCCAACGGCACCGCCAATGGCAGCGGTCGCAGGTCGTCTGTGTCGGCTGCTGCTGCTCAAGACCAGCGCCGACGGCTCTCCGTAACCACGCTTGGCCTGTCTGGTGCCTCGCCACCGTCAGCCACCACCCCTTTCGGTCTTAGACGCGGCAGTATCTCCACCAACAACTCAGACTCCATCGATGAGTGTGCCGTTGAGGACGATGAGCCTGCCAAGATGCCACCGACCTCCCCTTTCGTGCGCCGTACAAGCTTTGGGGCTCAGGCGATGCGCAATATGCGAACTGGTCAGACAAGCCCAGGTTCTGGTATGCCTGCCCAACCGATGAGACGAACATCCACTGCATTTGCACGTCAACCACCTTCTGGTGCCCCGTCCATCTCTACTACTTCGAGACGGATGAGCACCTCTCAGGCAAGCAACACACCACCCACAAGAACACCTTCTGACATGCTTCCCGCTCGCTCAGACAACGGTTACAACTGGACTGAGCAGCTTAGATACCGTGCTGAAAGTAGCATCACTGGCCAGCGCCCCTCTATGGGCTCTACGGCTACCCCTGGGTCTCCCCCCCGTGGTTCCCAGCATGACCGTGCCAAGTCTGTTTCTGACATGCCCGCACCACCTCGACAGCCTGAGGTGATGAAGCCCAGACAGCCCGAGCGACCAAAGCCTGACCACATGCAAGAGCGTATCTTGAAGGGCGACTTCTACATGGACTGATGTACTGGATTAATGTGCTGCGGTTTCGAACTTTCGAAAGACCGGACATTCCAGTAACGACATGAAACAGCCTTGTAGTCCATACCATCATAACTAGGACCTTCGATGGTGCAGACTTGGGGGCTACCTCTTGGCACCATATGCTCTATTGCAACCTTTACTTTACCAAGCTGTTTGCTGATCTCACCGATATTGGACTGCAAGGAAAGACGGGGTGAAAACAGCAGGGATCCACATGTGTGGCTCGGAGCGTGACACAAAGAACGACTACGAATACACCGCATACACATTCACATCGCAGGATAAGAGGCATGTGGACTCGAAAACTTTGATGTGCTGTGACATGAGAATGGTTCCCTAAAAGAAATTCGGGTAGGAAAATGGCTCGATATCAACATGGAAAGGACTACAAAAGGACAAAGGAGTCTTATTGGTTTTTTTTATTGCGGGCCAGGCTTCCCAATATTGCTTCTTAGCTATGAGTGTGTACGATATAAGTGGTTTGCCAGGGGTTTATCGGGAACGGGTGAAGAAGATGAAATTGGCACAAGATTGTCCGTACGAGGTATCTCATCAGATACTGAGGAGGTAGCTATTCCCAGATCATCGCGTGACAAAGGAAGACTTCATCAGATGCTCTTCGCTCACTGCGATACCACACCGCTTCAAATTGAGGCGCTGTCAATGATAATGCTTTCCACGCTATTCATTTAGGAAATATCTAAATTGAACCTGAATTGTAAAGTGTGATATCTTCCTAATCTGGCCATAATCTACATACTATCTTCGCCCCTTGCTTACTATTCATTGAGCTACAGCTATACATGCATCATAACAACCATGAACATACAGAAAATAAGGATTCATGAAAATGCAGGTCAATCACCTTACGACGTATAGGTAGGTAGCTAGGCAAATGCGTATCATCGAAGTATAATGTGAGCAGGTGATGCTTCAACACGGGAGTCAACTCATTAAATAGAGTTATAATAAGCAAGTTCTCATGTATGCATAAATCCCGCTTTCCCACCTCGTGACAACGTGTGACGCAGCAATAGCAAACATACCGTGTAAGTATCTGCCCAAGTCAGCAGATAGTAAGGTAAATATGAAAGAAAGCTCTATCAAAACACGTTTTCGCTCTCTCTACCAACCAGTGCGCCCGAAACCCGTTCCTTGGAAGTAAAAGAAGCAATACACTCAGCGTTCTAATGTCTATTCCGAAGGTAAATTGTGAAGCAAGCAATAGGCACGTGCGTCTTTCCTCTCCTTCCCTGCTCTTCCCTTTCCGTTACCGTATTCCCGTAGATCCCTGCTTTAGCCATGACGACAGACGTGATGAATTATGAATAAGATAAGCAAGTGCTTTGGCCTGTCTTGACAGACCGACCGAATGATTGACACCGGTGATAAGTTTAACAAGTTGAATGAAAGTATGCGGACTGCGTACGCATGTGAAGTTGTTGTAGTAATGACGATGTGACGTAAGTGTGGATGCCAGTAATGGAACACCGGTGATAAGTGTAAAGTTGGTCGCACAGATAAGAGACAATAATAAATTATGGAATGGGACGTATCGGGATCTTCATAACGTAACTCGAACATATGACGCCTCGATAAAAATATGATCTTCTCTCATTCATTAATATCCCAGTAACATCGTGAAAGGGGGTTTGCTTGGCGATCATTGTCCATAGAACCCGGCATACTAGAGTAGAGGGGAGAAAAGAGCGTAATTAGTCTCCGTATTATTGTCGTCAGTTAGTAGAAATTCATGCACCTGGACTAAACTTACTATAGCTGCGTCGTTCTGCACCATCATGCGTAAAGTGTTCTCATAGCTCGCAAGATCACCAGGGATTCCGCCCCCAAACCCAGTCAACGTCAAGTCCATGGCTTGTTCGAAGCCGTCGCCCATGGTCAAATAGTCGATTTCGCCTCCAGTAGCTCCGTCCATCCAGGAAACAGCAGGTGGTTGGTTCGCGTTTGCCATACCTGCATATCCACTGGCGACCGTCGTTGGAGGGAAGCCTGATGCATGACCGTACGAGTATAGTTGCTGGCCTCTTGGAGGTACCCAGGTTGTATAGGCCGACGGACTCGGAGTGGGGGCCGAAGACGGATTACTATCGGAGCCACTCTGGGTCGGGCCCTTACTAGTGGCGATTTCAGACAATACCTGCAACGGCGTGTTTGTGGGCTTGTATTCCGACTGTGGTTTGTTCTGCTGCGGTGGACGCTGTTGTCGCTCGTTGGGCATGGCATTCTTAGGGCCGCTGTCCTTGTGTTTGGAAGGATCCACGCTGGACGTGTTCTGAACGTGTGGCTGCTTAATAGTTGGATCGATGCTCCACTCATTTTGCGGGCGGCCTTGGCCTTTGCCTTGTTGGTTGAACCAACCGCGCATCATGAGGAGAACCACAAGAAACTTGCCCGCAGGACGAGATTTGTCTGTTGCTGTTGCCTCCCTGAACTTTTCGAGTAGCTTGTCCAGATACTCGGCCACTTTCATCTGGTCTTTGTTTATGACCTTGCCCAGCTCTGAATTTGGTGAACTGGCGCTATAGTATAGCTTGATGAGAATGACGACTGCATACGCTACTCGGACAAAGTTGAATATCGGCAGACAGCGGATGCTTGCGACATCAAGGGCCAGGAACGTCTCGAATATCCCGTCTATGGCCGTAAGGCAAGAGGACAACGCACTGATATGAGCTGCCGTCAGGCTATCGCCAAGGTCAGGAATGGGCTCACGCAGCGACTCGGGGTTGCTCGGTGCGGCGGACCCGTCATTTTTGTCAACATATAAGGCGATCTCATGCATATACAGATTCAACACATTGAAGCTGAGCAGGAGCGAGGCTAAGACTGATCAGTCGAGGCTTACTGCAATTTGCAAAACAATACAGTACTTACGTTGCCTGTCTTCTTTTGGTATGTTCTCACTATACCTCTCCAGATCTCTCTCGAAGCCGCGAAGAGCATACTGCACTTTTTGATCTGTGATGTTGATGCTTACACTTGGGTCATCCATGGAGAATTGGATGCCTACTTCCTCGGCAAGGTGATGAGTCCAGACCAAGTGACAAAGGTACCTATCAGTCGGCGCCGCGTCGGGCGACGACTCTAGAATATCCATACACTCGGTCATGAATGGCTGCCATCTGATCAGATTGGGTCGGTGAAGAGCCATAGCCACATTGGAGGCTAAGAAATATACCGCCAACCATGTCCGACGGGCTTCGATGCTGGAGGGATCCGGGAGTGGCTGCTTTCTAAAAGGATGGTCGCGCCAAGTGTAGGGGATCAGGCCAGCCTTGGGATTGTTAGGCCTCCGGCCCAATCCGATATCAAGCGCCATGACTCCGGCTATGTGGATCATTTGGTAGAACTTGAGCTCCTCGAAATGCTCAGGCGGAAAGTACCAAATGACACTCACCATTATGGATTGTACCAGCTCCAGGCTTTTCTCCCCTCGGATGATGATCTTGTTGGCAAATATGTCCATCAGGTCTCTGACTAGAATGCGTTGCGTAGCCGGTGTCTCCGAAGAAGCGACGGACATGAGAGCAAGAAACAAGATTGGTTTGAATCTTCTAATGTCATCTATTGTTGTGCCACTTGGGAAGATAACCGCCGGTAAATGAGGAGCCATGCGATCGGTATACCTCTGAAACAGAGCCGACGCCTCGTCGGCGGTGATGATTCCTCGGTCTACCACATCAGAGAACCGGCTGTGGCTGTCATTCGACAACATTGGCGCCAAAGCCGGTCCCCTTTGTTCACTCGATAGGCCCCCTTCGGCCGCGGAGAATTTCCTCTTCTGACCAGCTGTACCCATCTGGGGCTGAGGCGTTGGTGCTGGTGACATACCAGAGTTGGCGGCATTGCCAAAAGGGTTCACTGGTGCCCATTCTCTAGCGATTCTTGTGTTTGCATCTTCCGAAGAGCGCTGGGGCGGCAGCGACGGCGCCGGTGTGGCCGGTGTCGGCGTCGGCGTCGGCGTCGAAACTGACGGCAACGCTCCGTCTCCTCTAGAGGCTTGTAGGCTCGCCGTCAGAGCATCTATCTTTCTCTCCAATTCTGCAACACGGCTGTCGGTTTTCTTCTGCCTTTTCCGAGTTGGTTGTGTAACTATACAGTCCCGACCTGCCTTTGCGCATCGTCTGCATGGGCCGTCCGGATTATCCAGGCCTGGCTCGCATTTGACCTTAAGCCCACGACAGGCTTCGCAGGCACGCGGTCGCTTGGGGTCGTTAGGATCTTGGGGTGCTCCGGTAACGGTACCGGCAGGTGTGTCGGGGGCGGGAGCGAATTTGGTAATGCCTGGGGTCTGCGGACTGAAGACGGAGGAGACAACAGAAGGAGCCTGGAGCTGTCGAGACGGGGATTCATCGTCGGACGATTCGTTGTCGGCAATGGCGGCCGCATTGTTGGAATCTTGTGTGGAATTATTGACAGTAATTGTGTCCTCGCCGGCATCCCGCAGGCGAGGATCTAACGAGGTGGGATCCATCTGACGGTGTCGTCGCGGGTGGGTTTGAACACCTGATGTACTTATTCACCTACCTAGTACCTCTATTGCTTTCGGTTGGTGGACTGCACTGGCGCGGGAGAGCAGTCGCCGATGGACGATTCTGACGGAGCCTTAGACAACCGGAACGCCGATGGGGTAGGAAAGAAAGATGGGGGGACCATTTCGATTCCCACTTGGTGACACCTAGCCAAGGCTCTAACTTAGCCCCTAGTAGCCCTGTGAATGTTGGGCTCTGCCAGCTTCCAATTACAACATTGCTTGCCGAGTACCTTGTGTGAGTAGCAAGTGCATCAGTATCCCTATTTACTCTACCTCCAGGCTTGCAAGGCACGGCCAGTCATCACTATGCTTGTTGAATACCTATGGGAGGTGTAATCTGTAGGCGCAGCAGTATTGATGTTGTTGAGTAATGGAGAGACTACCTACCTAAGGTTAGTAGGTCAAGGCCCCGCTGGTAGAAGCCACTCAGTAGGTACATAGGTAGGTAGTCCAGTACGGAAGTCTCCCCCACACACGGCCAAACCTTGCTCAAACGAAGCACCCGAGAGAACGAACCTACCACTATGCCCGAATACCTTTGGGATGTTTTTTACTTCGAACCATTCAAACCTGACCTTCCAACCTTCCAAGCTTCAATCCTTTAAACTTCTCTTGCTATATGAAAATACCCCAGCTCAACTCCAACGCAATTGTTGAACAAGTGGCCCCGTTAGTGCTAATAGTGTGCTGTGTGCTAGGTATCTGCCTATGCACCCTGTAAGAAAAGGCCTAACCTACTTAGGCAACGGCCGAGGGGTGTGCTTATAAGTATAGGGTAGGCACTCTTGTTTCCAGCTGTCTCCTATCCTCTCTATCTACCCTAGAACGACTCTCACCTTCACATATACTCTACCACAACCGTCGTCAAAGCTTGATACGGCATGCTAGTCTCTCATTGACGAGTATCCCATTCGCTTTGATTTTGATTTGTAAGCTTTTCATTGAGCGACTCTGCCGATAGAGTCAAGTGACAGGCCACACCTACTTGCATGGCCATGGCCATATGTGGGCTCCTACCCCTCGTAGCTTACAAGGAGGGCAATCCTATGCCATCTTTTCCTTCCGACTGAAGCTAGAAGATTGCCAGAGCGTTGGGCGGTGAGCCAACAAGCCCTGGAATGTTCAGCGGGGCTGACGTAAGCAAGAAACTATACCGTCCGGATGCTTTGCAATGTGCAGACAGCGCTCGGAGATCCCATAACTCGCCAATGGACATGCCGAACATGGAGAGCAACCAAGGATGAAGCACTGAGGAGATGCAAATGTGCTGTGTCAGTCGATAGCCTTTCTATCCCCCTGGACTAGTCATAGACTCACCTAGATCCTCATGTGTTGCTGGCGAACCGTCCTCCTTTACCGGTGGTAGGGCTTCGAATGCCCACGCATCCCCGGCCACAGCGGCAAAATGCTTGTTCCATAGCCACTTTACAGTTTCCAGTGAGCCGTGAACTGTGAAGGCCCTTGTTAGTGTTGAGTCTGTGACGAAGCCACGCTGTCCCGTTTGATCGAAGGACCCGGGACCGCCGGGGTAGTAAGAGCGAAGCAGTTGACTTACCACCTGAGATCTTTGCGCTCTGTAGTTTCGCATAATCTTCAGGCGTGGGTGCTTCAAGGTGATCCGTCAAACCCGTACGAACGATAAGAACGTCACCGGGGCGAAACTCAACACCTTGGTCCTTGGCAACAGCCTCGATTTCCTCAACGGTAATGCGATGACCATCGAGCGCATGCACGACGGCGTCTCCACCCATCTTGCCCTCATCTCGGGCTTTTTTCTCGGCCCATTCTTTGAAATCGATTAGAACGCCTCGGGCAACTAAGCCTCCTCGGGCATGCCAATGGTCAAGCGTCGGAGCGGCGTTTGTGGCCGTGTGATTTGTCGCTAGCATCTCTTTGGTTACGTCAACGCCATTATATGCTAGGCCGGTTGGTTGGTGGTTCCAGTGTATCAGGCTGTCCCATTGACTGCTGAGTTGGGTGTTGAAATGAATCTCATCATCCCAGCCATGGCCTTTAGATAAGCCCGATTCTTTCAGAGTCATATGCTTGTGGGTGGGCGCAATCCTCCCTGGCAGAGGGAAAGGCATAGCATTGAGCGGCCAACTATCGAAGACGAGTTAACAAGGCGGTTCTCAACTCATCTAGTTTAGGGTAAGTTGGAGACGCTGACTTGAGAGATACTGAAACGCCATCTCTAGCTTCGGTACACGCTCTTTTGACGACATCCGGGGTGAGAAGGTTCAGTGTGCCCAACAAGTCCTTTTTGCCATCTTTGTCGAACAGACCCCAGGCACAGCCCTGAGGCATATCTTTCACTTTAGGAAGGCTATCGAAGTCGGGGACCTGAGTAGCATCCATCTTGTCTCTGTTTTGTCTCTGCTGTTTACTGGTTGTGCCAAACATGCGAGAAGATCAACACAAATACGAATGGCAACCTTATCCTCCCATCTCTATTATAAGTTCGGAACCGTGATGCCCGGTTGGAGCACCTAGCTATGCTTCATCCACTTGCCTATTCGAGGAGTCTCCCCTCACTACATTCGATCCTGTATTTATGTGACATACTTCGCTTAGAACTGGCGTCTAACTAACCAACCTAGCCCTTAGTTAGGCAGGGGGACTCATACTGGATATACCTATCAGCTAGAGGCGTCTATGTTGATGGATCTTGGCTGCTGGGCTGAAACAGCTTTGTCTTTGCTCTATGCGGTCCAGGTATTCTTGATCTTGGCTAAGCATTAACTTTCAAGCTTCCTCTTCGCCACTGGCCGATGGAATGATGCAGCACCCCGAGTCCCCGGCTGCCATCAGTCGCGTTAAGTCAGGTTTACGGAGCATCTGTGTGCAGATTCGCCAAATAACCACATGTCTGGTCTAGTATACTCATATGAAGTATATCTCACCATTACAGGCACACACTTGGTCCTTGGGTACATATTAATAAAATGTGCGCGCTGGTGGGATGTGAAGTTTCTGCGCGGGGAGCAGGTTACAAACAGTGTGAAGTGCGCGGGGTCCTGTCTTGGGGATCACCCCATCGGCATGTGGGACTTGGCAATTCGACAACCCCTCCTCGGATACTGCTCGTTACCGAGCAATTATACAAACCATTCGAAAAGGTATAAAGCTCGGTTAGGACGCGATAGAGTCCGTTCTGGCTATTATGTAGCCAGTTATGCATACGAATACGATACGAGTTATGCGAGGTTTATATAGGCCGATTTTCGTACAAGTTGATGTCTCCTCGCTTAGTCACTTTTTAATTCCAAACGGTCCCCCGACAAGCGTGGTAAGCGTGGCCCCTGAATGGTCATAAGATTGCACCGGTGCTCTCGACGCGACCCTACCAGCGTATTTTAGTCATATTTAGTGATTCGACTTTTGTAAGTAACGATAGCCTCTGCTTCGGGAGGCATGACTGCTAACTCTAATCTCGAAGCCAAGCTTATTAGCTGTAGAGTGCGGCTTTCCAAATCTTTCCTCATGAAACGGGCCTTCTAGTTATAGGGTAAGCAAGCGGCTGCTTCGCAAATCCTACCATATACGTTGAGGGTCTGAGGCCTAGACAGAACGCTGCCTGCATTATCATTTGGACCTACCGGGGGAGGAAGATTACCAGGGATAGAGCCCCCCGCAGACATAATACATCTTCATATTCCCCGGATCAGGCGCGTATTCGTGATAGGGTAAGCAATGGCTTGCATATGACACATATAACAAACTACACCCCTTCTCGGCTGATATGATCCCACAACCTTCAGGGTGTCCCAAAAGTTGATCTAAGATAGCACCATCCCACACCTTTTCACCATGGCGGCTGAGTTCCAGCAGATCCTAGCGAAATATGCCCAAGAGGCGCAGAAACGTGTGAAGCCAGAAGGCCTTTCGCAGTTTCAGGAGATAAGAGAGAGCAAGGTAGACCGTCTGCGCCATCTTGCCGACGATGTCTGGGCCGACCATGCCGCTCTCGACGCACAAACCCCTCCTCTCAAAGAGGGCGATAGTCCCAAGTTCTTGATCGCCGGTGCGGGTGTGGGCGGCATCGTATCCGCCGTGCGCCTGATTCAGCAGGGCTTCACTGCCGACCAGATACGGATCATCGACAACGGTGGTGGCGTTGGTGGCACATGGTACTGGAACCGCTACCCAGGCCTTCATTGCGATGTAGAGTCTTATATCTACCTGCCCGTGCTGGAGGAAATGGGTTACGTCCCCACGCATAAATATGCATCTGGAGTCGAGATCCGCAACTACCTCAAGCAGGTGGTGAAGAAATTCGAGTTGGAGGATAAAATTCTTTTCCGCACAGATATGGATGAGATCGTCTGGGATGACGAAGCACGTCACTGGAAGGTTAGCCTGACGACGGGACGAGGCCCTAAAGGTGAAGAGCGCGTGTCGCTCTCGGTTACTGCCGAGTTCGTCTACATGACTGCCGGCGTGTTGGGGAAACCCCAGATTCCCAAGATCGGCGGTGTTGGGCTCGAAGGGTTTAAGGGTGATATGTTCCACACATCCCTGTGGGACTATAATGTGACCGGTGGCTCACCGGAGGATCCCGATCCAGAGCTTTCCAAGTTGAAAGACAAAGTAGTCGGCATTGTTGGTACTGGTGCCACAGCTGTACAAGTGTTGCCGTACCTGGCCAAATATGCGAAAGAAGTCTACGTCTTCCAGCGCACGCCGAGTACCATCTACCCCCGTGGTCAGAGGAAGACCAACCCCGAAGAGTGGGCTAAGTCCATAGCCGCCAAGCCCGGTTGGTATGACGCTCGCCAGCTCAATTTTGCCCAAACCATGGCCAGATGCCTGCCCGAGGGTGAGCCCAATCTTGTTGACGATGAATGGTCGCGTCAGTTCGTCTACTCGGCACTCACTGGCGACCCTGAATTCGCAAAGGTCACCCCCGCTGAAGTCAAGGATATGATCCAATTCTTCCTTGTGAACGAACTTCCCGTCTCTACTCGCATGCGGCAGCGGGTCAAGGATATCGTGAAGGACCCCGAGACCGCCGAGAAGCTGATAGCATGGTACCCAACGTGGTGCAAACGCCCGACCTTTAGCGACTTGTACCTCGAAGCGTTCAACAACCCCAACGTTCACCTCGTCGACACGGACGGCAAGGGTCTGGAAAGCGCGACCCCCAACGGCGTCGTCGCTAACGGTAGGGAGTACTTGGTAGACACGCTCGTTCTCAGCACGGGATACATCTCGCCCGCTGCTGATGGCGGCGACCCATCTATACGCGCCGGCATCAAGGTCGTCGGTCGGTCGGGACGCACCCTAACAGAGAAGTTTACCAGCCATGGCGTGGCAACTCTGTTTGGCGTGGCTTCCAACGGTTTCCCCAACCTATTCTGGCTGGGTGTCGCGCAGGGGTGTGTCAACGCGAATCATGCGTATGTACTGGACATACTGAGCCGCATAGCGGCGCATATGGCAGGCGTCGGACACGCAAAGGTCGGCGACAAGTCAAAGACGCAGCGTGGTGTCATCGTCGAGGTCGACGTTGCTGCCGAAGAAGAATGGGCAGGCCGCATCTTGGAGGGCGCGGCGCGCTTCGCGACCATGACAGTTTGCACGCCGAGCTACATCACCGCAGAGATGGGCCCAGGGAATCCGGCGGAGGGGAAGAGCCAGGAAGAGCTCATCAAAGCTGCGAGAAGGTCGCCGTGGCCTGCTGGTATGCCTTTGTTCCTAGAAGCATGGGCGAAGTGGCGAGATGAGGGCGACTTGAAGGGAGTGACTGTCACGGCTGCTGCGTAAGCACGAGGCATATTGTGATATAGCTGAAACTCTTCGAGTGGGGACTATCCCGAGGACGGCGTGGCGTTTTGGTTAAGCGTCCACTTGTTTCGGCCACGACACTCTTGGCCAACTCAACCTACGGCACTGAACTTGGCAGCTACACCTGCAGGTAGATCATGAACGACAGAGATTCCTACCTGCCTTATTCGTGTCCGGTGACGTCCTTCTCTTTCGTCTATTGATTAGCAAGAGAATGCTTGATACTTATCTTCTTGATATAATTACAAATAGAAATAGTAACGGGCTGAACCACATGGGAAACACTGCATATCTAGTACCACGTACATGCTCTCCATTTACAGATGGGGGTGTTATCCCCCTGCAATGACGCGGTCCAACAGCCGTATGTGCATATGTAAACAATGTGGGTACATAGACCCAGCAAGTCACATGCAGCCTAGAAGCAATGACATCCCCATTATTCCACACTCAGTGGTTGCACTACTTTGGAGGGTATCTTAGTCTGTGTTTCCAATCTAGTCAGCGCCCAGATTCTTTGTCTAAACAAGCCTTCTAAGGCTGGAGCCGGGCCCGGTTTGCCACGCGGATGATATGTGATATGTGATCTTGCTTTCTCCGTCATTCTCCGTCATCAATTTAGCTTTGTCAGTTTTGGATATGTGATACCCATGTGAAGGCTAGCCCCTTAATCACTGTGTTCCTAGCAGTGTCTTGTTTGGCTGTCGAATGAGAAACAGGATAGCACATAGTAGTATCGTACCTGACTTCTGTCCGAGCCTCCGCAGTCACATACCTACTACCATACCGCAGCCTGCCGTCGATCGTTTATGATGCGACCCCGAGTCACGGAGCTCCCTCTTGACATTTTCATGCTCGGCCAGCTTTCGGAAGACATAAATCGAATACCTTCAAGGTCTCTTGTTCGTATTGATAATTTGAATTACATAATAGAGATAATTACTGCTTGATCTACGAGCCATGTTAAGGTTAGAAAACCAAGCTGTCGTATATACGCCGTCGTTGTCAATGTCGATGCAAGCCGTAAGACTGCTTGGCGAGCCAAGGATTTCTTGCCCTTTAGAAGAGGCAAGTTCGGTAAGTACCACAGTAGTCAGGGGTACGAGCCTTATCCGCCACAAAAGATCCATTAAATAGCGTTACGTACTTCGGCTGTGAAGAGGTGGAAACCAGGTGATCAGTCTCATGGCAGCAAAGCCAAGAGAACTAGTAGTATACATGTGCCAGAACTGCCAATGCAGCTCAGCATGCCCAACATCTTCATACATATGATTTTCACGCCAAGGTTTTCCCGAACCACGTCCAATATGCCTGGCCATCTCTCGAACGTCATTTGCATGAGCGGACACTCAGCCGCAAGTGAGTTAGTTAGGATACGTTACTAGTGCGTTGCGTTGTATTTCATCCAAAGTGTCAGTGCATTATGCATATGTAATTTAGAGAACGTTGACCCAATTACATGCGTTACGCAATCACTCGCTTTGACAGTCGTGCATGTGGCCGGTGAGGGGACAACACAAACGGCAGATGTGAAGGGGTCTCTACTTGGCCGCTGAGAGGGAGCCTACTCCAATAAATTATCACTTTGAATGGTGCTGGTCCTCTGGAGACTAAAATATCCTACTCCCATTTCGACCAGTAAAGTCCTATCCCCTCTTTACTCTTTGCATACCTTATGCAGGTCTACAGCCTGGGTTTTTTTTTTTTTTTCAACAGCCCAACCAGCACGCTGGAGGTAATATAAAATGTTTGGTGCTGCATATCATTGCCAACCTATAAGAATGCGAGACTAATAAACGGCAGGTTAACAATCACTGTTCTTCGCGCCGTGATAGGTACAATGGAAGCGCCGTGTTTTCTTACAGCAGATCTGAGAGGTCATGTTGGGTCTGCTCGTGGAAATAGGGAAATAATGGCCGAGGCTCTTGCGTACCTGGCATCCACATGGCGACTGCTCATACCGTGATAATTACCCATTAATATGGACTGGGTATTATCCCTCTCAATGGTTACCTGCACTGCAACGAGCTGTTTGACGGTTGGGGACTCGTTTGTGGCGTTCCGAGTGGCGTTCGTCAGATACTAACAGCTGTAGCTGTAGAGAATACATAGTAGTTGCCCGACAACCCGTAGTATTTATTTTTAGCCCAACTGTTCCACTAGCATGTACATACATAAGTAAGTGAAGTCCTAGATTTGTGGGCTGTTATTATTTCCATCTTCAAAACCTAGGCAAGGTGAGCGTGAAGGGGTTTCATCTTATCATTTTTGTGTAGATGGACCCACGCAACCACAACTATTGGTAGGAGGATTCGACAAGGATGCCACGCGACTTCCTGGAACCAGTTTCCCGATATTCGTGGCCCACACCTGATGCCGTCGTGATGAGGCTGGTCGAGGGTTGCATGGATAGTTCAGGGGCGGCGTCACATAGGGTCCTTAGAGGTGAGCCTTAAGGCTTCAGGCAGACAGTAATACTACCAGCATCAGACAGATATGTCCCCGAATAATATCGTCACCTTTCTTTAGCCCTGAGAGTATACAATACGTCGTATCCTCTTCTAATGCTTGAAGAGCCCCCAGTACGACATTGTTCCACAGCCAATCACCTACAACTAAACTGATAGGAATCCCATTACTGAAGGCATAGCATTTTTGAGGTCATAGCTGCCACTGGTGAAAAGGACAAGAGATCACGGAACGGGCAGCCTTGAATCACCGGTTCTAGCATTCGAACCTCTCCATTGGTAAAGATAAGGAATAACGTTGGAGTTAGCACGGCCGAGGAGCCCCGAATACTACATAGTGGTCTAGGTTCGTTCATAAACTGGAACTAATATAGCCTGAGTCACGGAAGGTCCGAATATTCCACCTGCGTTCCGCGTGGTGCACGGTCATGGGAAGAACTCAGCATGAAAGGTACACAGCACAATAATACTCTATGTCCGATTACCGAATCTCAGGATACCTTGCATGCCACAGAATTCTTCCAGAGCCGCCAAGTCTGTCCAAGATCTATTATTGACCGAAAAATGACCGGGTCCGATATATGTCATGATCTTCTTCCTCTGCCTGATAGCGACGAAGAGGCGAGAGGCAGAGAGACATGAAATCCCTATCTTCATCTACGACTAATGATAGAGATGTGCGCTTTGTGTCTACATATTTCAACGACTCCCCGAGGGTTTGTCCATGTTCTGAAGAAGATAATAAATATCGTCGACAACATCATCTGTAGACACACTCGAACTTGAGCACTAAACTTCGAATTATCGCCGTAAGGCTCAAGGCAAGATACTTCGCTTTAATAATCTAAAGCCATTCATTACCCATTCGCAAAACAAATACCTCAACGCCTTGATTCTATCCTCGCTTATCCGCTCCATACACGAGTTTTTCTCCTCCACTATGTCTCCTTCAACAGCGTACGTCTATTTTATATAGCATCACTATATACTCCATGTCACACTCGAGATACCCGCCTGGCACATGCTACTGTCTCTGTCTGGGTCGAGCTTCCAGAGATCAGGGGGTTAACCACCTAGTATCTATAGTCAAAGCTCCGATAACTGGAGCACAGCCGCTACTACCGGTTTACCACCAGGACAGCAAAGACAACGATATCCCCCGAAGGATCTTTCATACTCACTATCAGGCCCGAACCTTCCTATCAATACTGAACTGGGCTATCCGTCTAGTGCAAAGAAGAAGCGCTCTAGCAAGGACAGGAAGAAGAAGGAACAAGATGAAAACCTTCTAGGGATTGGGGCACAATTCAAATAATTTTGCCCTTTTCAACTATCTATGAAAAATAAGGGTGGCACAGAAAAGAAAAGGCCCACTGACAGACCCCTTTCACGGAGGTATATTACGTTCTATAGCTCGATGCAATACACAGCCAAACAACAGACATTCTTTCAACAACACAACGTTTCTTATAGTAGGCAAGCTAGGCAGTTAATAAATAATAAAAACACTACTTTCCTTACTACTCAAGTTAAAGCCTAAAACCCTAAGTTAGTTTAAGGAGTGTTTCCCCTTGGAAGCTATAGATTTATTCTGGCGTACGACCTCATGATAACAACTAACATAGGTAATTATATAAATACCCTATAACTCTCCATTCTCTATAGTATATAGGTGGTTATTTCAACTATACGTAGCCTATGAACCCAGACAATCATTTATTTAGTGAGCTATAATATAGGCATCTACTTTCTCCAATTATAAGCCCGTCATACGTCCTCTTGTTGACCTAAATAACCGGATTATACTTTATCCCGCCGCAACTCGGAGAAGCAACCTGTGTTAGGTAGACTTTCTTACCAGCCCTTGTCAGTCTACCGACGTTGTAAGCTTCCCCACTTACTTACCCAACGTGTAACACACCTACCTCATCATACCTAGGTTATGTAGGTATGCGTGTATTACCAAGTGCGTGTACTTCGCCAAGCCAAGGCGGGTTGCATAAGGTGGCCTTACCTTCCTATCTAGGTAGGTACAGTATAGGCGATGCCGGGTGGCAAAACACGGAAGCTCCCGAAAGGAAAGGGCGGGTGGGTGCGGACCAACACTAACGTGTATGTATGTATGTATGTATGTATGTATGGGTGTGTGACGAAAACCAAAAACCACGGCTTCCCGTATTAGAAAATTCCTCATCATTTTCTTGGACGTAGTAGGTAAGCTCGTCGCATCGATCAGCTCATGCACTTCTATGATATATCCCCCCCCCAAAAAACGGACTTGTGTTACGTGCCTTTGGTCGAGCCCTCGTCGTTCGGGGTTAAGAAGAAAATCGGGACATAATCTATCTTGGTTATCTATCTTGCTCTCCTTGCTCACCGTTCTAACTACCCTACACGCTCTGCAAGCTGCACGTGTTCATGACACTGGGGTTGGCCTTTTTACTACGCAGCGAAGGGTAAGGTACCTAAGGTAGGTAGGTAGGTACTTAGATAGGTCAGTGGTTGGGGTTTAAGGATTCCCCACTACCTCTGACTTGCGGGTAACCTCCCCAGACAGGGAGGTCTATCCAGTCATCATATGCTGTAGTCATGCATATGATACATCGATCCCGATTTCTGGCCGTGCTACAAACCACTCTGACCTATGTTCATCTCATGTCTCGAGATGCAAAAGCCATGAACGAATGGCTTCAGTGTGACAATACCTACCTACATAATGAGGTTCAACAGCGGACCAATCATAAACAGACCAAAACCCAGCCAGTCACATCAAACGAATTGATGAATACCTAACGTGTATGCCATTCCACTTACAATATCACATGGGGGCCGCCAGCTGAAATAAATCGCACCCCTCGTCCAGAGTAAAACGGATGTCCTTTGATATCATTGGTTACGCGAGTGCGGTGGCGAGAACTCAGCCGTTCAAATTACCTACCCTCGGGCGGCCTTTCAGCATCAAAGGTCGAAGAGCTAAGCATTTAGAGTCCCGATCCGTTTCGGTAGTTGTTGTGGTTGTTGCTGTGTTATTGGCCCTGCGAAGCCCGCCCGTGCATCTGCATCTCCTGCTAAGGAAATAACTTACATGATCGATTTGTAAAAAAAGTGTATTAAGAGAGGGGAAAGGCGAGGAATCTACAAAGAAGATTAAGTCTCGCAGGTATGGGAATAGCTACCTAAGTAAACTACCAAGCTCGAGCCTCCCAATGCTTAGACATGTATATTATTCTTCTCTTTTTGTTCTATAATACTGGCTAATTCCTCATATACGATATCGCTGTTTTTTAATTTACTATATCATGAAGGGAAGGATAGCTGTCACCGTGAATCTCGTAGCAACTAGCGTAGGTAAGGCCCGGGAAGAAGGTCAACGGGGAGAACAAATTAACCATTGAAATGAAACGGGGACCAGCAGATAGTGAATAACCATCAGCCCTGCTTGTGACAGGGATGTCCAACGGCGCCCGTGTTAAACCCGTTGGACAGCCTGCTTACCTAGGTACTTAAGTACAGTATATATGATGTAAATATGTATGTGACTGTTACACTTTCTTTTGCTTCTCACTCCTCATCGGTTTGCCACGATGCCAAGTTACATTCGTAACCCTTCCCTTAGCGTAGTCCTACGGCTCTGCTATTATTAATTATATTGTGAATTGAGAGAGTAATCCTGTATAATAGCAAAAGTAACTGCATTTTGTATACCCCTTCTGACACCTAGTATTACGATAATGTCGTGTTACATGTCGACGCTTACGCTTATCGTATATAACAGATTCTGAGGGGACTTGTTGATTGGTTGCACCTATAGATTCGGGGCTGGCCGCAGTAACCTCGGTGTCCAACACTGGTGGAGGATGGCACGATAATTACCCTTCAGAGCACTACTTCGCATCTGATTGTTTTCGTAGGAAGAAAAATTCTCGGAAACGTAGGTACAAGGACGTTATTAACACTAACCACTCCATAGCTACTTGCAACACGCAGTCACAGGCCCGCGTCTTTCATATGTACACCCACTATTTGTCCGTGTAGGTAATAGAAAGAGCCCCGAAGAGGTCTAATCAAACCAAACCGGATCAAGCAACGGGGAACGGCAGAACAGCAACGCCCCTAGAGCCGTCCGCGCTGCGCGCCCTCACACCGAAGACGACGTTATCCTTGCTTAGGTGAAGCGTGACCTGGTTGACCAAGCCGACATCAGCGACGTCGGTCCAGAACGGCGCAGACGTAGCCCTCCAGACAACCTCATAGCTCTTGACACTCTCCTCCCCGGCAAGCGGCGGATCCCAATAAAGGGTGCTGTCGTTCGTCAGCGCGGTGGTGTTAACGCGCACGTTGGTCGGGGCGCCGGGGGACTGCGCAAGACTCCACAGCGCGACGCCGTTGACGCGCGCCACACGGGCGATGAACTCGAAATCGCAAAATTGTGGTAAGTCGCCATACTGCTTGCCGTTCTCGACGCGGACGTTCTGGTGCTGGTGCGCGAAGTCCTCGCGCGGCTCCGTGAACCGCACGGCCGGGTACCCGTTCTCGAGAAAGGGTCTGTGGTCCCCGCTGCGCAGGTACCGGTCTAGCCTGTAGATGACCGAGACGTTCATCTGTGTCGCTGAGTTCTCGGCAACTTCTTTGATGAAGCGCGCGAGGTTGCGTGCCGGTGTATCGTTTTCGCCGCCAATGGAGAGGCGGGTCTCGCGCGTCGAACTGGACTCGACGCTGAGTGGTGGTAGACCTTGGCTGAAGAGACGGATAACGTAGGGATCCTTGGTGCCATCGTCGCCTGTGGATGAGCCTACGATGTCGTTGTTTAACATCCCTTCTACCTATTGATTGATGAAACATGTTAGTAAGCCCTAAAGAGATACTGACATTGGATGGTAGAAAGATGTCATGTGGTCAGTATCAAGAGATAAGTGGTACATACATTTACTTTTGGCGTACTATTCGCATACGTCTGTGCTAGGAACTGCGATCCGTAAAGACCTTGTTCCTCACCGGCAACAGCCACAAACGCAATACTGGCCTTGGGCCGAGGGTATTTCGGGTCTGACATAACCCTTGCCAACTCAAGTGAAACCGAAACACCCGAAGCATCGTCATCCGCTCCGGGGGCGTCACCCTCGTAGTCGAGGACATTCGTATTCCGAGTATCGTAGTGGCCGGAGACGACATACAGCCTATTCTTGTCGGTCCCGTGCAGCGTGGCGACAACATCGCTGATGCGCGTTGGGAAAGTGATGCGGTTGCCGTCCGGCTGCTGCACGTACCCAATCGTCTCAACCGTCAACCGACCGCCACTCGCGTCGGCGTATTTCTGGAACTCGCTGTGAATCCAGTCGCGCGCTGCGCCAACGCCCCTTGTCTTCGATGTCTGCGTCGAGAGCGTGTGTCGCGTGCCGAAGGACACGAGTTTCTTTATTGTTGCTTCGATGCGTGCTGGGTCGACGCGCGCCAGCATCGACGCCAGCTCCTCGGACGGCTCCTGAGGTAGGTTGGTCTTGCCTATAGTGTTGGGCGGCCAGCTTGAGGCCGGACAAGAGAATATAGATGTCGATGTCCTGGGATAATCATCTTGGTTGAAAAGGACGCTTGCGGGATTCCTCGTCGTGAGAGGTATGGCGACGGCCAGAGCCGCTTGCAAGACTAGTAACTGGGACCACATAGCAGGCAAGTTTTTTCTAATCCTGGATGCTCGGTAAGTCACTGGTGAGCCTCCATTTCTCGTGTATTGCTTTTAATCTGTCTGAACAGCTGCTTTAAGACGTCTCTAGAAGATATCCGACCTTCGGGTCGGTATCTCGTTGCTTATTATTAGTCCACTATCGCCGACCATAGGCCGGCTGTGTCCCGGAAGGGCAGCCAAGCTTCTGCCCCTACCAAATGTAGCCCAATTGGCCAATAAGGATTCTGCAACGTGAAGATGCAATGCGGTACAACGTTCGGTAAGCACGTGCAGCAGTCTGGGTCACATTCTCTTTAGTCTGTATGCGGAAGCTCAAAATCGATTGGAGAGGGGTCGAAGGTGAGAAAAGAGGAGTGCTTCTCCGCAGCGGCGTCAAAAGGCGTCATATCGTGGAAAAGTTAGACCGGGAATGGTCTGCTATACATCCCTCGAACATGCTGGTCCAAAATTTGTTCATTATCCATTAAGAACTACCTATTTTACACGGACCCGAAAACTTCGCTGTTGTACTCGCTAACGACAATGCCCGTCTATCGATGGCACGGCGGCGCGCTCTCTCTAGTAAGAATATGTGCCTGTTAATTGGTTGGCATTGGGTCATCCTAACGAAGGAAGCCAAAGGGTAAAAAGCAGTTTGGAACTAACAAACTATAAGAATAACGCCATGCCGGATTGGAAACGCTATGAAGAGAAGAAATTTGGTAAATAAAAACAGTGAGCTTTCCTGCTCGCCTCCCAAAAGGTAACCCTAAGGAAATTGGCTTTCGCTTCGTATCATCGTATGTATCTGCACAGAGGGGAGAAAACAGAGGAGAACTCAATTATCGAGAATTTTTGTCATATGAGGCTCAGCCTATACGGGCTGAGTTGGCTGAATGGGATACGCTCAGGGCCGGTAGCCGAGCTTCGGAATAGACATTATTCGTTAGAAAACGATTGTGAAACTCGGGCTAAAAGGCGCGAGAGTAGCCACCACAACAATTGAGCTAGAACTGTTGTAAGGCTGGGAAGACTACTAGCCAAGAAACGCCCCTTTGGGACTTGTAAAACAAATCCGGGAAGAAATACAGCTTATCCCGTTAGAGGGCAACCGCTGCCTCTGGCGTCGAGTTCAGGCCATATAGTCATAAATCAACACCAGCACCAGGCTGCTGGGAATGCTTGGGCTTTCCATGCGTTAACTGGCCCAGTGACAGAGTCCTAGCTGCCCTTTTCCTGGAGCCATCGTCCACGTCGTCATCATGCGATTCATCGTCGTAAGCGCCATATTCGGGAACAGGATATTCGTCTCCCGGTGTCCTGAAATTATCTGAAGCATCGTCTATGCTCGCACTAAGGGGCTCCACGTCGTCATCGTCGTCATCATGTTCAAACGTAGATACGTTTGGGTATACTCCCGGTGGTGGATCCGTCTCGAGCTTATGTGTGGCTCGTGACATTAGGTTGACAGCTTGGGTCAGTTTAACGACGCGAACCTCCAGAGCCTGACGTGCAGAACGCTCTGCATCTAGGAGCATTTTGAGGGAATTGTAATGATCAGAGGTAAAACCGCCCGATATGTCTTTTGGGAGACTGGGTAGACTGGTAGCACCTCGGACGGTTACGTTCGATATGGGACGGGGAGCTTCTTTTGTAGACGGGTGAATAGAGCCAATGAAGGTTTGGCCGTCGTCTTCGAAGGACTGATTTGAGCGTTGTGACGTGCTGTAACTAGTCGATGGAGGGTCTACGTCATGTAATTCCTTTCCTTGGACTGATGTGGCTACGACACCAGAAGTTGTTGCTCCATACGTGACGGATGGCGGCGCATGGACTTCTCGTGCGGCATGTTCGAACGTGCCGGAATAAGGGCTGATCCCAGGTACCACTTGGTAGAGCTTGGCGACTAACCTCTCGAGCTTTTGGTTCTGCGATTCTAGAGTGGCTACGCGATCTTCTAAGGTTGCCGCCTCCGTAATCTTCATCAAGCTGACAGAACCAAAATTGAAGGGTTGGGGCGGTGTAATGGTTGGCTGGACCTCCTCATGGGCCTCCGTCACCGGGTCAACTGTCTCGGGTTCCTCGCGGTTGAGGCTCGATAAGCCAGGAGATAACGGGGCCGGGTTTTGGCTTTCTCTCCAGTATCGAATCTCCTCACTGCGTTTCCTGACCAGGCCCTGCCCGTCCGTTGTGTCTGGTAGCTGCGACAAGCTCCTCGACCTCCGATGAGACGCCAGTATGTCGGTTGATACTGCTCGACCGATAGCGTCGGTGTCGTGTTCGTCCACCATATCACGCCCGTGCACGCTTGCTGGCCTTGGTGATAAGCCCGTGATATCTAGGTTCTCGTTCCTTAATCCAAAGATCGGGGTCCCACTAGATGCAGTAGCAGCCCTCCTTCTAAGGAATGCTGTGTCTGACTGAAGGGAGTTGCGCGCACTGTGAATTGCCATAAAATCATCCGGGCCAATGGAGTGTGACCGCAAAGCCTTGTTGAACTCTGTAATAGGCAGAGATGCTGATCGTTTCGGCGAAGCGTCTGGCTCAGTCGGGCCTTGCTTTACAACTCCAGAGTCCTATACGCACGGTTAGCTATATAACAGTGGCCCAGCAGATGCATATATCTTAGTTGAGTCCTGGGCTACTGACGCTATGGTGACGATCGCTGGATGATCCTTGCGCTTCAGAATCGGAAGTGGAACGGCTACCCTGCTTATTGCGTCGCCCAAATAGCTTCCCGATCGCCATTCTCAAGGCCGACTTCTTCCGAGAAGGCGATCCCGAATCTGTCGCCTCACTCAGTGTCGAATACCTTAACGCACTTGATCGGTTTGTACGCCGCCTTCGTACGGGAGTCGAGACGGTTGAGTCTTGGCTTGGCCCGGATTGAGAGAGCGAGTTGGTCTTGCTTCCGAGAGTCGCGCCATGGGCGAAGGCTGCGTTTGTCGATGCAGCTACAGATTCCCGCTGAGATGCTAAGCCCGGCTGATTCGGTATCCTCTCTTGGGCCATGCTAGACCCAAAGTTCCTGATGGGAAACTCATCGTCGGGTATGGGAATAGGACCGCTAATCTTACCACGGATATTCGAGGGTGGTGTTTGGTCAGATCGGCCCCGACCGGCGCTCGATGCGCTCTTGAACAAATTCATTGTGTTCAAGTCCAGAAGGACGAATACGGCGTTGACCTGGCAAGGCGCCTACACGAAGGGGAAAGGGAACAGGGAAGTAGAGGAGAAGAGGTACATGTGCTCGACGAGTAGCAAACCTTCATGGTTTTCGGCGATGGCATATATGATATGTACGCCCTCGATCATTCTCTACTCTGGCACTTCTGAGAGGATATTGCCCAGCAGTCCCCTGCAGCCGGCATCGCTAGCAATGCGAGTCAATAATATGCAGCCATCGAGCTGCGAATCAAAAGGTCGAAAGGGCCTTCTTGCAGTTGGTATACAGCAGCGACAAGAAGGTAGGCTGAGAAGGGATGGGGTCTGAGCTTGTATAAGAAGGCGCTGGAGTCACAGGGCGCGGACATAAGAGCTCCAGTGCCCACTCGTCGCACCGGTTGCAATGGAATTCTGCGACAGCTATGCAGAGGCGTGCATAGGGTCGAATCAGGGTCAAATCCAGGCCCTGGACCGCGTATTCACCTGGTTAGACTATCTAGTGGACTTTATGAAACAAGCGAGTCTAGCAGCCGTTGGCCGGAAATGGACTACCCAAGACATGAGCAGGGGTCGAGGTCGGATGACGGAGGACCAGACAAGGGAGATCGTAGCTCCATTCTAGGTGTTCTGGGCATCCTGGGCATCCTGGCTGGAGACCTTTTTTCTCAGACCCTGCCCGGACCTGCATAGGACTGTTGCAAGAGCTTGCCCGTGAAGAGGTCCGTGTGCTCGCCGTTGGTCATAACCTGGATATCGGAACCTGAGCTGCCTGTCATTGGCCTTTAGGGGGATAGTAGAGTGCAACAGATATTCTGATCACGGCGGGACGGAAACGCTATGATAACATGATCTCTATAGGGTTCCCCAGTATCACAGCATAGCTACGTACCTACTGGAAGCGTCATTCTATAGCGGGACGCTGTACTTACCTATGCTAGGCATACCTAGGTACCTAGTACCTACTCCTACGCAGCGGGGTAGATAGTTGCGGCAGGTTCCCACGCCATCCGGCTAGTTAGAGGTTTAGTGTGCACAGCTGTACAGCTGCGCTTATTTCCGAGACTTTTAGGGCATCTCCAGAGACAAGCTAACAGGCGGTGGGCAGACATAGCTGCAAGGCATACACAAGCTCCCCTATTTCATACATGGATTTTTATATTTGACTTCTATTCACCGCGAGTCTGAGTCTCCCCTTATACCCAACACAGACAAGGAGCCGATCCCCCAATCGAGATTCAACTGCAGGCTAAGCGTAGATAGGTAGGTCTGACAAGTATTTACAAGGTTTATAACAGAAAAAGCCATGTGTTCCCAGGTATGTACAACGGGTCGACTTTCATCTGTTTCGTCGAGACGTGCCAAATACGAAAAGGGTACCCCTTTTCTATTGATAGTAAGCGCTGCAAAGAGAGGCGGTTACATTTTGAGCACATTGAAACCCTATCAGGCGCTCGCCTCCTGTTTATTCGGTGTAGCGAGGATACCTAGGTATGTTTGCCATAAAGGCCCCTTTAGATTGCGCCTTGTATCGCAACACTCTATTAGAAACTGCTGGCTCTTTTTGCTTGTTTTGAGAGAAGGTTGCTTGAAGGCTACAGCATCTGCCTCCGCTCCAGTTTAGTGCATAGATGGCGTACATCGCGGTTGCAGTGATGTAGCCCTAGCCACTCCACTCGGCTACCTACCTCTTATTAGTGAAGCGGCCTCAGTGTGCCCGCCAGAATCTCTCTCTTCTCGTATTTATCGACTTATCCGAACATACACCTTCTGCCTAGGTACATTTACAGTAGAATGCGTCGTAGAGGTGGTGGATATGAATAAATCAAAGAGATCATATAAACATATGTTACCTTGGATCCACATCAGGCCCGACTTACATGCACGCCATGCCTACGAATAGAACGACAACTTCGACAACTTCGGGGCTCAAGATCTTGGATGCGAGGCACACCAGCATGCTGGATGGTAACAGTGGCAAATAGATGGGGTTCCATACAGCCCAGGAGAGACAGCTACCGAAGGGTTGGACCTACTTATTAAGTACCTACCCAGCCAGTTTTCCAACTATGATAGCTCTACTACCTACATCGCCTCCGCGCTGTCCGGAGAAAGAAATGCAACTCTTACGGCGTCACAAGAGACCAAACTACCTTATTTGTTTGTGAATACTACCCCCTTCGTTCCTGCCTTTCTTCCTTCCTCAATAGAGTGCTCGCCTTGACCACTTGCCCTACCGTCCTACATGCGGGGAGGGGGCCAATCACGACCTCCATACGGCAAAAGACAGACTAGAGCAGACTGACAGATAGCATATAAGTACCTAGACTTTGAGACACAAATATAACTAAACTTGAAGCCCGCCATACCGCACTAACGTCATTGCCGTTACGTCGCCTCCCCCCTTCTCGTAAAAGAGAGCCAGACTCGTAACGAACACAATGATTCCAAACGGCCGCCTCTCCACATCATCCCTTAGTTACAGCGTACTTGAAGTGAATAACAATCTCGGGGCGACCTGATCCGCCGTCTTTCCCGCAAGGTATGCTATGCTATGCCATGCCATGTTATTATATTCCCATTCTTTGCCCCGCGTCCGCATTCCAAGCCGCCATTCCACTTCCTTTTCCCCTCCCCCTCCTCATGGCTTTGCAAATTGAATTCACTAGGTTTGGTAATATTGTCGCAATTATATTATAAGCGAGCTGCAAAGACCAAATTCTTGACGGGTCCTGCCGCGTCTACCCATCCAATCCAATATCCAACAGTAGGTAGCTATATGTAAGAATGTACTTGGGTATTCATGTAGGCATTATCCCTGGCCCCTATTTTGTAGTGGTATGGTACTCCTGTAGGTAGTATTTGAATGCAGCGCCATTCATGCAGGGTGAATCGTCAACCGTCCGAGTCAAACGAGGGGTTCTCGTTCTTCATTGACCCAAGCTCTGCGACTGGGCAGTTTAAAACATAAACATGCCTATACGCGTAGATAAGGCAATGTAGGTATGATGCATGCATACATACTTACATTTCTGGCGTTCTATTCGTTTGTATATATGTAGGTCTACGCTACAGATCAACAACAATAACAAACATGACAAGAGACATAGTGTACCAGAACATGGAACGGTGTCCTTTTCGCTCCTGTCAGGTCTCGTGTTCTAGACGCGTGAGGTAGGTAGTATCATAGCACGTTTCGGAGTATTTCCCACGCTGCTTTTTGGATCAAGAACCTATTACAAAGCCAAGTAACTAACTACTTGCCTAACCAGTAGTATAGTATAATAACCATGGTATCAACTCACAATACTGTCGTTACGCTAAACACCTATAATATGGACACATATATACGTTTATAATCAATGACGACAAAACACCATACATGGCATAGGAGATCAATAGTTAATGGACCGTGGTTCTTGTCCTCAAGTACAGATTTACTATGTAATAGAGATGCAAGACGGGGGACCCGCGAAGAACAATCTGAAACGGCGTAGCGGAGCCATATCGTCTGATCTCCGCCAACGACCACCCCTCCCTTGCAAGTTTAGACCCTCATTTGATTGGATCCCCGGGCACGAATTGGGTAACTATTCAAAGCCATATGGCGGGAATTAAGATACCAGAAATTATTAACAAGGGTTCTTTTTCCAATTTATTATTAATAACCACCAAGGAGCGTCCTCCCCGGTCTCGATAGTACATACGTATGATAGAACTCTATAGGCTTGGGCTCCTGATTTGGTTAGTTCTCAAGGGGGAGGGGCAGACAGACAGACAGACAGAAAAAAAGACAGAAAGACACAGATGGAAGACGCCAGCTAAAGACCTGCAGGTAATGAATGAATGGTCGAGGCTCTGCTCCCCTCCCACACGTGGTAGACTTCCTAGCGCTATTTAGTCTGTCATCTGACCCTGAACGGTTATCGTTGCATGAAAGCTAGCGGCGCCAAAGGCTTCTCCTATTAGATGTGACTGGTCCGTCTTAAGCTCAGACATGCATTTTGCTTTTCTCTCTATTGTCTTTTTGTTGGTTTGTTATGCACCTAGGTATTTATTTATTTATTTATTATGCTCCCTCGATAGACGTCGCGTCAACGTAGCGGAGATCCGCGTTATTCTCGAGCCAATCCATCCAATTGCTTAAGAATTTACTCCCTCTACAAACCAATCCCCGACAACCAGTTAGAAAGTCGCGTGACATGTAGTGGGAAGATCACGCGTTGTGGATGTGCGGGATAAGTACGCCACAACGGAATTGAGGGGAACGGATGGAATGCAAGATAATGACAAGATTGTGTGAGAGGAAAGAAGGGAGGGAGCGGACTAACTCACCTCTTTACGGTTTCTGAATCACCTACCACCACCAATGAGCGTTTCGGCCGCGTCATAGCAACTGTCACCGGCATTATTTAGGTTTAGTTACCGGTTTATGTGCGCGTCTTGGAAGCAAATGGTACAGAACTGTGGAATGGACATGAAAAAGGTAGAAAACATAGGGGAGAAAGTAATAGTAGGATAATGGAAAAATAAATAAGTAAAAAGGACCGCCAAATGAGGAGTCACGGAGGCAGAGCACAACATACCATTCAACCGGCGCTTTTCGCTAAGGAAGCCAACTTCGCCTTCGGGATTGCTTCGAACGAGACTGACGATCACCGCTTCCTTCTCGCGACCCTGAAACCCGTCGACAGATCCAAGCTCAATGCCCGGAAAGGCGTCCTTGAGCGGGGCTAAGAGGCCGAGCTATTAACAGGACTTTGTCAATGCCGATAATCACAAAAAGCACTATGCAAATATCATTGATGCCACCACTCTCGGGGACCAACCCGAATAATAATTTCTTGACTCACGCACCTGTGCATTGTATGGCGTGACAACGGCGATAGCGTCAGGCTTTACGCCGGCATTGACGAGTTTCCGCACATGCTGTCTCACCAGAGCCGCCTCCATCTCGTTGCTCTTGCTCTCTCCGTAAAGCGATCTGATACTCCCCTTTTTCTTATTACCCGTGTTGTTACTACTGCTGTCGTCCTCTTCCTCGTTCTTCTCTGGGAAGTCACCGCCCTGAGTGTCGATGAAGATGACCGGCTCGTTGGTGTCCTCGGTATCCTCGACGCTGTAGGGCAGGTCCTTGAGCAGTCGCGCTTTGACGGCTTCCGCGGCCACGAGCTTCGACTCGTATAGCTGGTCTGAGGGAAATCGCATGATGGACTCGTGCATTCGGTACTGAGTCGTGAGCATCCGTTTGATAGACGAGCCGTGCAGCGACAATAACCTATCGAACAGCGTCGTTTCCAGAGCCATGCCCTTAATGAACTTGTCTCCTTCTTTTGCCTTCAACTTGACTTTCGAATTTGTCGATTTGACCGTAGGCGGCAGCTGGAGGTGATCGCCCGCGCATACTGCTTTCTTAGCTGCGAGCAGAGGGACCCAACATTGGGCTTCCAGTGCCTGACTGGCCTCGTCGATGATGATCACGTCGAACTCCTCGTTCTTCAGCTGGTAACCCCCCGCGCCGTGCAGGGTAGCGAGGACGACTTTACTGCCCTTGACCAGCGTGTCCACGCACCGCCGCTCCCGCTCTCTGTACTCCTTCCGTAGCTCCTTCAAGTCGCCGTAAATGGCCTTGCGTTCTCGGCCGCTCTTCGTCTTCTTTATCGACGCCTGCTTCGCATCCATCTCGGCCCGCACGTCGCGGACGATCATGCCAGCCTCAGAAGTCTGCGTGAGAACATCTAGGGAGTGGTCGAGCACGGAAGGGAGCAGTCTGGCGGGATGACCAAGCCGAAGAATGGGCATCTTGTGCGGAGACAGGCGCTCCACGATATTGTCCACAGAAATGTTGGACGGACCGCAGACCAGGACTCGTAGTTCCCGCTTCACCATCTGTAGAATCAATTCGATGAGAGTATGTGTCTTACCCGTCCCCGGCGGGCCATGTATCAGAGCGACTTCCCGCGAGGCAAGAGAAAATCTAATCGCATCTTTTTGTGACTCGTTCAGCGTAGGATCGTGCCATTCTATATTTCCGAATTCCGGATCCTTGTCCAGCTGGCTAGGCACGGGCGACGGCGTGCTCAGGCCGAAGAGCACCCGCATAAAACTAGTGTACTCGGACTCGGCCATCTTCTGCAATTTTTCCATGGTCAAGTTCATGCGGCGATAAGTGACATCATCAGCGAGCTTCACAAGCCAAACGCGGCCGGAAAGCGACAGCGCATCCTCCTTGTCTTCGTCCACAGCGATAGCCACTGCATCTTTCTTGATCTTCGTGACGACGCCTCTTGCGCCTTTCTTCTCCAGGTCCTTGACCTCTCGTTTCTTCGCGCTGCCGGCCGGCTGTTCCGACACGAGCACGATGTCGCCAGTCCGGATGCCGTGCTCGGGCAGCTCACCACCGGGCCCTGCGGTGGCGCTATCCGGGCTAAGCTCGAGAACTGTCCGTCCGCCGAGTCCCGTTCGCTGCGACGAAACGACTAGGTTGGTGATTGCCAAGCCAGCGCGCTGAAGCGATGTCGGGCTGGTGTTGGAGATCAGAGCGCTCGTCTCCTGCAGTTCGCTCTGCAGCTCTGCGTCCAGCAACGCGAGCTGCGTACTAGCGAATGCGCTGACATCCACCGATTGCGCGAGGAGAGACATCTTGCCGTAATTCGCTTCTTTCAACTAGTAATCATTGTGCAAATCGGCGGGAGAGCATTTACTGGTCAAGATTGGTGAGTATCTTTTGGCCAAAAAAAAAAAAAAAAAAATAGCAAATATGATTGTACTAATGAAACTGGCACAGCAAAAGGTCATCCAACTAGACGTTGAAGTGTCTTCCTATTTTGTCACTTGTAGCATGGAGAGGCTGTCCTCGTGAGTACCTAACCAAGTGGAAAGGCAACTAGTAGGTTGCAGTAAAAGCTAATTGGACGGCGCTCGCTACTTTTGGCTTACGCACATTTATTGCTGAGATGCATGACCTGGTGGAGTTCTTGAAAACGTAGTTCTTGGAGCTATCGCACAGCATCCCCAACTTACTTTAGGGGCTTACAGCAGTAGACGACCTCACATAAAATATTGTTTGGGCTTTGGCTGCCTAGGTCTCTGAATAGCCGCAGCCTTCGAACCATGTAAGGGTCGATGGCTTCTAACTCTTGAATTGGTATCTATAAGCAAACAATTTGCCAATGTCTGCTGCCTTTCAGCGGGCCCGTGCTCTCAGTCCACGATCAAACTAACATTCGCAGGTTGTATGATAAGTATAACAATGAGACTAGCCACCATAACGGCAAACGCTAGAAAAGATATCAAGATAATTGCTCCTCTAGACGCCGGGAACTTTCCCTTTAGTAACCATTGCTGCGGTTGATAATATCTCTGGTATCCTAGAAAGAGCACCAGAATCGATATGCCAATAAAGGTTGTGCCAAGTGGTTTCCCCAGGCGCCGAAAATGAGTGGCGCTCTGCCTATCCAAAAGAGACGAGTTGAGGCGAAACAGTTGAGTAATTGCTATCCCGATAGAGGCGAAAGCGAGGGATGTTCTCAGCCAAGCTAGAAATGTGCGTTCTACGAGCATGTAGGAGAGCCCAGTATGTCAGCCCTCAAAGTTTCCGAGGCATAGGTGCAAAAAAGACATACCCAACGCTAGGTGATCCCTAGCGACACTGCCCTTGTTTTCCAGCTCGATCGACCAGATGCCGTCCAAATAGTTCCATAACCCATGTTTCTCTCCCGTCTCGTGGGTGGTGCCGCCATTTTGACTGTCGTGGTTTGTTTCGGGTCGTGAAGGGGGCTGCCGGTTTCGAAGACTCGAGGTTGTCTGCGTGCTCTGGTAGTTCATCGTCTGTCTCGGTACCACCATACTGGTTCTCTCGTTGGGACTCTCAGGACTGCCGGGGTCCTCAGACGTGGAGGGCATTCGTTCGGAAAGCATGTCGGAAAAGCGTACGGGAGAACGACCATGGATCGAGTCGGCGCGTTGCCGAGCAGTCTGATCAACAATTGAGCGTCGTCAGTCGTCCGGCATCTCCCATCATTGGGGATAACCGATCCTTTCTCGAATGCGAGACCGATCTACCTAAATCAAAGCACACCGTCGAACCTAGGCTAGGGGAGAGGCAGCGGGGCCAGAGGCTTATTACGACTAGCTTGGCGTTCCGCTAAAATCTACCCAGGGGGGCAAAGGCGAAGAGGTGGACGAGGACGGAGGCGAAGACAAAGACGAACCTCGAGAATATCATTGATCCTTTCCTGCGCTGATTGCCGCCTGGACACAGGACTTGCAGAGCCCTGTCTGGTGGCCGAGGGCGATTGCCCCAGATGTCCAGGCGGCGCCGATGTCGTCCTCCTTATCTCCACGGTGTCGGAGGATCTGAGCTGGGAGTCTATAGGATTGTCGGAGGCCATTGTTGAACGGGAAATAAGCGAATGCGGTCACAATTATGCGGTCGCATCGATCCGAACCCTATTGGACTATGGCAGATTCAAGTAGGTACCTTGTCAGCGCTTCTATGATGAAAAGCACCAGTCTACGGGGAGAATCCTAGTGGCTGGGGTAGGTATTTACTTCAAGCATTGCAACCGGATGGCATCCGCATCGGCTATATAGCATATGCGTGTTATGCTTGATTGCTGCTCGGACACCTGACCCATCCCTCCTATGTAGGAGCCTTCGACGAAACCAGAGCGGATCGCTGCTAGCTTCAACAAGCGAGAACCTTCGGGCAACGTATAAATAATAAGGTAATAATAACCTGGCTGTCATAGACTAACCTAGAAGCTGAACTCTCAACTTGTTAACCTGATGCATATCCTATTACATACAAATAATAACTTCCAAGTCTCTTTTCGATGTGTCGTCCTCTGAGTACTTAAAGCACATCTGTTGATGAATGTGACAGAGATGAACCTTATTTAGCACTCTTTTGGCACAGTGGGAACTGGCTACCGAAAAGTTGCCTTCTGACCACCTGCAGTGCCTTACAGGCGCCTAATAGACTAAACCCGCCGTACAGTGCGTATAGATCGTTAAATTTGGAGAACCTAGGCATTGGACAGGTAATACGTCACTATACGTGTTTAGGTACGTAACTTAACTATGCTCAACTCACCACCTCTTACCTTAACTATACTATGCATTCAAAGCTGTACACCTTTACAGAGCTATCAAGTAACTCACCTGGGGTTTTATGAACTTCTAAATAAGTCATTACGATACTTTACCAAACTAGTACCATAGAAGGACAAGTTTTCTTTTTTATTTATTTTGTTTTATTTTTTCGGAGAAATATCAGACACTATAGATTTTTTTTGACTTTCTATACACTAGTCCGTCTACCTACACCTATAAGTCGCTTTGGGTAGAAGGTTGATATTGATGATCTAACTTGATAGTAATAGTAAAGAAGGCAAGATACTCTCTACATAGCATATTTCTCCGATAGCGTCACAAAGGTTCTCCTCAGAGTAGTAGACAGTATTGTGTATGCTATATAGCATACTACTATCAAACTGCTAGGTATGTAAACATGGAGCAGTGGCTGGAGTACCTAGTAGGTAACCGACATCGGATATTGTGTAGGTAGGTAAATATGGTAATTTGACTGCATAGTAGGTGTGGACTCACATCCCCGTCAGTTGTATTCCCGCAGCGGTGTTCATCCTTCTCGTCCTGTTTCATGTCACTGCTTGCGTCCTCTCTCTTTTCGTCGCCAACCCAGTTGTCATCAGTCTCGACAGGCGCTCACTCCCATTCCTCTTTAAGACCTGCTATCCATTCACCCACCGTCTTTGTCTCACCACCGACACGAGCGCCGTTCTCGATGCGTCCGCCGACAGTTACCCTCCCGTTCAACGCTTCCATGACTCTTTGCCGACTATGAGCTGGAATGCGTAACCACTTATGATCCCGCTTACATATCAGGCTAGAGGTAGTGCGCGGCCTCAGCTTACCTTTTTGAAGCTTTGATAGGCACTCGTCGCAAAATAGACCAGGTACGCAATATAGGCACGCATTCATCGCGTTGTCAAAATTCCACAGGCGCCCGCAACTGGCGCATGACTTCGCAAAGCTTTCGTAGGTCCGAAACCCAGCCCATACCTCAAGTTTTGCTTGAAGGTCTTTATAGCTTCCAGTCGTGACCGATCCTTGGTCACCGATGACGTTCTTGGCCGTTGAATAGGCAGCCTCTATGGTCTGGTTGACTTCATTAAGAAATGTCTTGATCTGAGATATCAAGTTATGGTCCGACACCCTCTCTCCAAGTATGGCCAGGTGCTCTGGGCTAATAGTCTTGCCAGCGTCCACATCGAAGTCTATAAACGATGCAAGGGTCACTGTGTGTGACTCAGGGAGAATCATCGAATACGCCGTGAGGGCATTTGCATAATCGCCACTATGTAGTAGTGCGAATGCCAGGAGTGGGTAGGCCTGTCGGTCATCCTCATCTGTTTCATTGGACATCACCTCGAAGGCCGCCTTGATCAAAGGCCGCATCGTATTCTTAACGCTTTGCGGCTTTTCGCTCATGGCGTAGTACGATGCCAGATACGTTCCCACTAACCGCTTTACCTCCATATCCTTGCTACTTTCCATCATTGAAGTCATGCTCCTGAGGTGCTGGTCAGCCAACATTGGCTGTGCTCTCGCCTGCTCAAAGTAGTTCACGGCCAACAAATCGACAGGATGCAGTGTAGGATGATCATCTTCAAAACACTCTTGCCAGCATTCTACCCCGCGCGCGCAGGTGGCCGGCGTCTGGGAGCCGAAGTAGTAAAGGGCGACGCCTTTTAACCAAGTGGATAAGAAGACACGATACCCATCCCCCTCCGATTTCATCCGGTCTATTACTCTGTCGACTTTGTCCAAGAAGAAGTCGAAGGCTGTTGTGTTGTCGGAAAGCAATGCAAAGCATCCGAGAAAATTCTCCGGGGAATAACCATCGCTGTCGAATATTAAATCCTCAATGAATCTTTCAGACATAGATGGCCCCTCCTGGCTTGCGGGGCTCTTTTGCACACTTTCCAGAAGCGCCACAGCGTTATCGTCGTGTTCCATGGTCAAATATATCTCTAGTAAACAGAGCGCTACCTCGTGGTCATCTAGACCTAGAGATTTTGCTTTCTCTGCACAATACAGAGCTTTTTCCGCTCGGTCGTTTGCTGCATACCACCTAGAAAGCCGGACGCAGGCTTTTTTGCGTTCGTCACTTCCTATCGATATCTCGCGCTCAAGCTGTTCTAGCACTTCGTCCATCTTAGTTTCCGCTTGGGCTACTTTCTCCTGGTCTCGTAGGCATACAGCCAATAACTCGCCGCATTCTAATGCAGAGCCGCCTAGTTCAATAGCTCTTTCATACGATTTGATCGCCTTCTCATGCTTGCCCCAAGCAAAATATGTCATGCCCAGTCTCTTTTCTAGAAGGTGCGGTTTTTGGATCTGCAAAGTTTCCTTGCACCACTCAACTCCGTCCTCAATCGTGACCTTACTAATACAGTCATTTCGGGCTTCGTTGTTAGTCGTCGTTTCACTAGGATCAACGGGATCATTCTTTGGAGGGGTTCGCTAAAAAGAAGGATGAGCAAATCTTGTTATAATAGGGTCGATGGCAGACACGAACCATGCTTAGAGCGAATCGCAGCCACCTCCAGCAAACGACAACTCTCCATTTTTCATCCTGGAGCCAGTTTCGAGCTACCATGACCGCGATACTCTTTAATAAATGAAAATCAGGGTACTCGCTGTCTTGAATCTCCTTGATCCACCTTCGCTCTAGTCGATTGAGCTTGTCCTTGTCGATGACTTCGGTGAGCCATTTTCGCAGCGTCACGACGTCGTCCCGTTCCCATGACGGCGGCCCTTCTTTATTAGGATTCCAGTGCTTCTCCAAAAGGTCTGCAGTCGAAAATAATCCGATCAAACCCTGCCCAATTTCTTGAATCTCTTGTGGACTCAGGTCGTCTTCATCCACATCCATAAGGTGTTTCGGTACCCAGAGTAAACCATACCTTACGATATCCTCCGTTCTCTCGTCGGGGTCCTTCTCAAACACGGTAAATGTGGCTCTTATCATACCAAGCAATGCATCGGTCCGATTTACCTGGATGGTCCCCTTCGCAGCTCGGTTATCGACAACTCTAAAGCCAAAATCACGCTGGTTCATCTGGTGCGAAAGACTCCATAGAAATGACTGTACGGTGGTTATGTCGGCATTTGAGATGGTAATGGTGGCACTAAACTTGGGGCCTTTGTCCACCTCGTGTGGTTGTCGCCGTGGCTTCTCCAGTAACCCTGCCAGGCGGTCGTCGATCCTGACAAGCCCACCAAGTACGGTGAACAATTCGCGGTACTTCCGTTCCAACTTCTTCCTGAGCGGGAGGATTTTTGACTGGATCCCCAACCGCAGAAACTCCTTGCTGTCAGTGCAAAGCTGTAAGAAGGGGTACAAGCATTAATATTTCTTACCAAAGCAGCTGTGAGTTCGTCGATGCTGAACCATTCCTTTCCATATACAGTCCATATGAGGAGCTCATTGACCTCGCGGATCTCATCGCCGTTCAGTCGGTCTTGCAGCCTCTGAATCATGATTTTGGAGATGTCGCTAAAGTTCTGATGGGATTCATCCAAGATGCGGTCAATATCTTTCTCATCACCGTCGTCGACCTCGACTTGCGCGAGCTGCTCCAAAGTAGTATTTACTTTCGAGTAACTACCGCTAACTGATTGAGAAAGCTTATCCTGAATTTTATCTCTGATCCGCTTGATCCCGATATCTCGTCCCTGGAATAGATCCCCTGTTGACAGACACCAGTCAGCAATAGAAACAAAGTAAAAAAGGAGCCAGTTTCTTAGTTCATCGAGCCGAGAATATGTATCGCAGGTCCAGAACTCGAGAAGGAAACTTGAGGATTCTGAACCTCGTACTTTTACTCAACTCGCGCTTGATATGCTCCCTTATATCCACCGCATTAAACAGTGCGACGTTGATATTTAAATACGATGCGTTGATTTGAGGTAGGCTATTTGTGGATGGCAACGATAGAAGTATCCTTACGGATGATCGACCAGATGCTTGCTTAAAAAAGAGGGTGATTAATTCACGTGTTTCCCGTCTATCCTCTGTCGGTTCAGTCAGACCGTCGAAGATCAGATAATGGGACTTCCCCTTCAGCGTGCCCAGACCCAGCGTGTCCCAGAGCTCCTGGCAGTTAGCGTCCCGGAAGAATCCAGAGTCCTTATTATTGCACGTCTGGGATGCGAATTTAGCATATGCGTCATCTTGCTTCGCAAGCTGGACGGCCATGCACTTCAGAGCTGTTCGTGCCGAGGCTGAGTCTCCTTGTTTCTCGTTGTTGAGGCTGGGAAAGAAATAACTGGCAATCAGTGTCTTATGGGGTTGGCTATCGGCAGAGCTGTATTTATCGCGGAGCTGGTGCTCAATTGTGGACATGAGAACAGATTTACCAGTTCCCGACTCGCCGGTCAGTGCGCAAATTGGGCCCCCGCCGTTGTCGTTAATGTCTGCCCATTGCTGAAACTCCCGGCTTATGTCCGAGTCTTTAAGCCAGCTCCCTGTACCAGGAACGGCTTCTTTGAATCGTCCTTCAGATAGCTCTTGGGAAAGTTGCATCGGTGACTTGGTTTGGTCTGACAGCCCCAACTGTAGCTTTTTTTGAATGTTCTCCATATTTCTACCTTTGACATCGTCGGTCTTGCGCTGGTCATCAGAATCTTTCAAGCTAGCCACATCTTTGGAGATCTTCCCAATCTGCAGCCCACTTTCGCTGGCTTCTTCTAGCAGTTTCCTGAGGTCATCATTAGACTCAAGCACCACTTTCAGTGTCTGCGTGGCTTGTAACGAGTGATGTGCGGCGGCAAGCTCCCGGAATTTCTCGATTTCAGCCTTGATCGTCTCGTCATTCAGCAGCACCGCCTTCATTGTGGCCTTGAACCTGTGCCATTTGCCTTGTTCAGCGTACTCTAAGGATAAGGCGCATATATCCACAAACCCAATCATCAACCTGTGCGCAGCATCTCGAAGTTCGGGCTCCGTTTTACTGTACTGTTTCGTGTTGCCGTAGATTTTAAACTCGCTGAGACTTGGGGCAATGGCTTCGAAAAGGCTATCAACCGACTCGTGAAAGGACCGCACCTTCTGTGGTACGTCTAGAAGCAAGGAGACGGCATTGAAACACAGGGTTGCGGGCGGGAAAGCCTAGTCTAACGTCAGTATCCGAACTGATTTCCTGCAAAAATTAAAATGATTGACACCTGCCATGCTCGCCCCATCGGCAGCAACTCCGCCAACAAGCTTCAGACACTGCAATATGTTGAGCCCATATTCCTTCGCTTTTGCGGCACGGGCAGGTTTCTGGTGCAAGGGTAAGTGTTCATTGAGCGCTTGTTGTTGCTCGAGAACGATAACACAGTCTTCTAAGGTTTTCGCCGGTCTAAACTCTAGTGACTTCCCGGTCCGCTGCTCAAACCGACTGCGTGCCACATCCCACAACTCGTCCATCGTGTGATGAACCCCTTTTGCGTCTGTCATCTCAAGCTCTCAACCAACGGAATGTCCCTGTGTAGGACCTGATGAAGGTGATAAAGTGCAAATATTAAGGGTTTGTGGCGCAACTGAAGATAGAACATATAACGACCCCCAACGATGTTAGCTATGCTACAATTCTTTTGGGGATGCTGATTTGTGTCGCCATGATCGCAGTTTATAGCCCGCCGTTACAGCTTCCCTTTAATGGTTCGAAACGTAGGTACTACCCGGGCATGCAGCAGGCAGTCTCTAATTATGACTGGCCATGAAGTTTCAACGTAGGGATCATGACCCGTGGCGTGCATGTTGTACCTACATACATCATGAACCACACTTCTCAGCACATCGACACCCAGGTATTCAGGACTTCCGCTAGATCCTCAATAGGTAGGCTAGTGAGAGATTTCTATAATACTTTATTTTTTTTAATTTTTTTTGAAACCCAGTCCAATCAACTGCTCTCAAGTAGACAGGTAGTATATTGTTGGGGTTCGGGCGCGTTGGTGCGAGGATGTTGTAAGTTGAGGGGTTTGGAAGACTCGCCCGATGTGTAGGTAGTTTTCGTAGATTGCTTCGGTACCCACTCTGCAGGTATGATTCCACTATGTTTACGGCTAGTCTACTGCCGTATTGCTACCCCAAGTGCATATTGTCCTACTCACAGGAGGAGGGAACTTGGGGGCCATACTATGTTAGTATTCCAACCAAATAGCTCCTTGCCCCCGGTTTAATAAGTATTACCTAACCTAGGCACCTAGGTATCGCTCTTTTCCCCTCTTAGCCCGGTGTGCCTACATGGTTCTCTGCCTGCCAAGGTTGATGCAATACCTACTTGCGCCGTTTAATACTATTCGGCTGTTAATAATCGTAGCACTTGTCGGAGTCCCTGTCGAAGCCACGCTAAGTTCGACTACGGTCTCTAGGACTCTAGGCAGACGAGCCTATGTACTTACGTAGGTTCCATTGATAACTGCTTCCAAGTCTACATAGGTATATAGATATGTACACTTATGGTCAAGCCATTGTCTTAATTTTCTATAGCATCAAAGATTGTAATAAAGCATAATTATCAAGTTCTATATTAACATTCAGCCGCCGTCGCCATGGCCCTATGCTCACTTTGTTGCGAGCTCCCCTTTGCATCACTTCCAGATCCGCCATCAAATCAGTCCTTTGCCCGTGTGAACGATAATAGCGAGCTTCCTGCGTTGTGGCTGTCATCGCCAAACCAAGGGGAGACTATCCAATCTGAGCCCTTGGGTTTTACCTGGCATAAACATCTCAGCGCTCTTGCGCTCTCGGCCGAGTCTTGTGTCTTGTGCAGCATCATCCAGGACGGCGTCAAGCAATGGCTCAGTCACTTCGAGGAAGCTGGGAAGAATCCTTTGTTTGTAGAGTTCCATGAAGCTATTCACCAAGTGCCAGAGGGTCAGCAGCTCTGGGTAACGAAGCGTTACGGTGATGCGCCGGGTATGCTCGTTTTTGTTCGAAATCCGGTGAAAAGCCGTGTCTTCGTTTACCTCCTAACCGGCGTCTCTTTTGCTGTGAATGATAGTAAGATATCGAAGTGCCAAAGGTAGGGTGTCCAGAGCGAAATTTTACTTATGTATCACAGAAAACGCTCTCTCCGAAACCCTGAAACTTCGGCCCATGGAGCTCGACTCTGGGTCCTCTTACAACCTCGACGTTGCCGCCAAGCTCTTTCACACTTGTACGAATGAGCATAAGGAATGTGACGACAGTAGCTGCCCACTTCCCTCGAGAATCCTATACTTAGATGGAACCGAAGACACGATCAAGCTCATTGACAATACGGAGGACCTAGTTGGAGGGTATACCTGCCTCTCCTACTGTGTACGTAAATTGCCTGGAAACACTTGAAGGGCATTTCTTGCTAATAATAGTTCGTTTACTTAAGTGGGGAGATGCACCTCACTTCGTAACATCACGGAAGTCTCTCGAGGCTAGAAAGGACGGAATTCGCTTAAGCGACCTCCCAAAAACTTATCTCGACGCAATAACAATCACCCGGCACCTTGGATTGCGGTACATTTGGGTTGATGCTTTATGTATCTGCCAAGACGATGCCGATGATTGGGCTCGTGAGTCTGCTAGAGGTATGTTCTTGGAAATAGTTTTAACACCGCCGCAAGTCGAAGAAAGCAATATTAACCATGTGCGCCCGAGGCTAACTTTCTTGCAGTATGTTATCAAAATCCAACAAACCCAGCTATGACCATACATTCTTTTTGACTCTATACTTCTGGCATGAGGCCCCTAGGCTCGTAATAGTGTATTAACGGTGTAAATGTTCCAGATGATAAACATTTACTCTAGAGCTCGTCTGGTTATTGCCGCAAATCGTGCCAGCAACAACACTCAAGGGTGTTTTCATATTCGTCAACCCAGGTCTACTCGAACAATTGACCTGCCGGGATACGCAGATAATGTCCAAATCCAGTCTATTTTCAACAGCGATGAGGTAGATTGGGAACAGAGGGAGTTTCGCTCGGAGCCATTAGTGAGTGTCCCCAATCACCTGCCTCCCCAATGTCCGCGGTATACCTGGCGTCCGCTCCAACTAGAACCTTGCTTGGGAGAATTATTATTTTATGAAGCGTTAACACTCAGCTACACAGTCCTCCCGTGCCTGGGCTCTACAGGAGCGTATCCTGGCCCGACGCGTACTGCACTATAATGAAAGACAAATGTACTTTGAGTGCCACCATGGGATAGAAAGCGAAGACGGAGGCTACTACCGACGTCGTTACTTGATGGCAACCGATGAATTGTCATTTTCTAAAAACCTTTGGTATCGGCTGCTATGGGCTTACGGCCCGCGAAAGTTCACAAAAGCGACCGACAAATTCCCGGCGCTGAGTGGTCTCGCCAGGCTTTTCGAACAGAAGTTCCAGTCGAAATACGTTGCGGGACTCTGGAGCACAGATATGATTAATGGTCTGGCGTGGCAAGGGCTCGGCGATGAATGTCCTCAGGCGGTACTGCCTGACCAATACATCGCACCCAGTTGGAGCTGGGCCAGTTATGCAGGCATAACCGCTGCAGGCCTGTCGGTGGCGCTGCTTCCAGTTGCTGAGATCATCGACTGGGACGTAAAGGTTAAGACGGAAGCGAACCCCTATGGTGAGATTAAAAGCGCATTGATCCGGCTTCGTGCGCCAATAACTCCCCTCTTCCAATCCACGGTGGAGACCACCGATCACGAAGCTCGCTTACGACGAGCAGGCCGTACCCCATTACCACGGCTACGGACTCGTTACTCGGACGACGAAACAGGGAGCCTAGTAACGCTTGACTATACAGAACATAAGACAACCGGAACATGGCGGAAGCTCGATCTATATGCCATGGTACTTTGCGGGTCCAGAAGGGAGGAGAATTCAACCAAAGAGCCCGCTCAGGAGAATGATGACGAAGAAAGTCAGGAAAGTAATGAGAAGGAATGTACGCAGGAAAATAAAGCATTGGACCTTAGCCATTACTTTGTTTTAGTCCTAACCCGAGTTGAGAGCCCGGACCAAGAAGCAGGTATGAAAAGATTGGGTTGGACAATGATCCCGGTCGCAGAAGGGACAAAACTGATTAATGATTCATCTAACTGGGAGACGATAACATTGTTCTAACACACATTGCTATGTTGTATTTCAAGGTGTCTTATATAGGTCAGCTGGATGGTCTGCCGGCTCCGGTCCAGTGTCAGTTAGCTAGCTTAACTGCGCTTTAAGGAACGGAATCTTTATCAAATGAAGGGCTTACAAAAGACACGACTTTAGATTCGAGAAGAAAAAGGGGGTTCCCATCTAACATTCCCTATGTTGTTCCCACGATGTTCCCCTCTCAACGTGGCCACGCGGGGACTCGGTTGTGAACTGATAGTAAAATGTTACAATGTGAGCAATATCTCGATACAGTCGCCTCTCTGACTCAGACGCGTCATCTTGCGTTACTGCTCTATGGGTTAATAGCTATCATGGTCTCACGGGACGAGAATGTTCTGTGCGGCATAATGGTCTATGGGCTACGATAATACACTGGCGGTGCTTTGTATGATGTCGAGTAATACGCCGTAGCACGGGACTTAAAAGCCCGTAAGATAGGTCCAAACACGATTCCTCGTACACATTTAACATCTAACTAGCCACTTTGATATCTAATAGCCTGAGTATCTTAAAGGAACCACTTCTAAAATACAGGGTAAGTAATACCAGCACGTAACTCCAAGTCGCTAGAGTCTGCCAACTGGGCACTGGCGGTGAACTGTTTGGACAAGTTATGTTGGACTTTATAGACTAGCAGTTATTATCAAAAAGACATTTGATGATTTACGAAGTCGGGCATACTATCTGTGATGGAAAGAAGGGCTCACTTGTGCCTAGAAAGAGATAATGCCAGATTGATCGTAGCACCCAATAGGCATCCCTACGGGTACTCATACTTACAGAAGCATTCGATATTACGTATATTAACTAAACACGTCTACTCTGACGGAAACCTATCAATGTCTCAAAAGAAAACCATCGTGATAATGATTCCGCCGAATCATTAATAAGTAGTAGCACGAACTTCCTTCCGCGGCATCAGAATTTCAAACCCAAAAAATCAAACGAGCAAAAAAAAAACCTTAACTATGAAAACCCTACCAATGCTCCTATTTTCCTCCATCACAGTCTCGGCAGTATCGGCCTGTGGAGGCGGCGCATACAGATGCAAGCACAGAGACGGGACCGTGGCCGAGGACTCGAGGGCTACGAAGGCCATATGCGACTCCCTCGGCGTGGAGACGTGCTGGTGCTACCGCTGGGCTGAGGACTACTGCGACCCCTACGGCGAGAACATACAACTCTTCCAGCAGCAGTGCGTCGAACGCGGGGATAATTGGTATTGGGTGGAGTGCTATTGACAAAAGCAGGAAGAAGAGGAGAGAGAAAAAGGAGAGATAGAGGTGGGTACTTGTCCCTCGAGATATTATCGTTTCAGTCTATATAATATACCTAACCTAATGGCAGGGAGGAGGCCTCTGCGGAGTATTTCAATGGAGCTAATGTTCAAGGGTACAGATATTCTTCCTTTCAAAGCCGTTGGTAAGAATGGAATAGCTCGGTTCAAAGATGGCTATGGCTTAAGACGTCCAGGGCTAAAGCCCCCGTTATGTTTTTCGATTGTTTGTTCTGCCCCAAAACGAGAGCTATCATATCAGATTGAGAAAGCAAATCCCGCAGGTTCGGGGAAGAAAGCATGTATCGCACCGTGCTAGGATAGAATGAGATTACTATTACCTAACCCTACCAATGGCAAAACATATTTGTTCTCTTTACTAACGGCATGTTTTCAAAGAAAAAAAAAGATGTTGTTGCCTAATGGTTGCGTCCTAGTCCAGCACACATTGAGATGATCAGGAAGGCCGTCCACGTTGCTTTTATTGCACGCGAAAGTCATCCGTGGCAAAAGTACCATAGAAGGTAGACGCCAACACAAGCTGTCTGTTTCTTATTGGTCTACGCCCGGTTGGATGTTTTCCTAGATTACTATATGTTGGTTTCTTTCTACATGATATGGAGCGACGAGCCGCAAATGGGAAAAATCCATGTTGCTGTGCCGCTCTCTGATCAGGTCATACCCACAATCATCAACAGTCAATCTTCAAGTCCAAAAGTACCGCGACAAGCCCCTTGTTGCTGATTCTGATCGCCGTAAATGAACATGTTGCCAAGAACAACACGCGGTGTCAGCGGCGAAAGTTCCCCTGTGTCTTATGCATGAAAGGAAGGGATGCCACTCTCTAACATGTTATACATCTGTAAAAGACTAGCTTAAGCATAACCGCTGTATATTACCAAATGGTGACCTAGGCTCTGGATACTTGTCACTATCCCTACGTATCTATTGATTTTCCGAAAAAGAAAAGTCCATATCTCCAACAAATATGCCCGCGACGGCGTTCATCGCCGTAGTCACGGGACTGCTCGGTTTCCGAACTTTCCTAACGGACCTACAGTCCGATCACACCACGCACTCGGGAGGGAGGGTTCGCACCGTCTCTTCGAGCCCAGAGATACAAGCCTTAAGAAGTTCTGCTATTGTTCATGTCGACGATATTACTAGCCGTCCATATGCACGTTGCGTTGCTGGAGCCTAATTCCCATGAAAATACCAATAGACCTACTAGGGATTTTGGTATGTTCACTGAGGTGGACGATTATAGTACCGTATTTATTATTTTCTTTTCGGGATGCGCTTTCAGAAGCTGTTGCCGCGAGCGCGTTCAAACGAGGCGAGGAGTTCGGTACGCCTGTTTATTATGACTCCAGTGATGCGGAAAAGATGCTGGACAGAAAGTTCATAGACTTTGAGACCGTAGTGGTCGACACAAAGCTGTGAAAAGTTCAGCAGAGAACTTGCACATGTGTCTTGTTTGGGGTCAACTTCATGTTCGTTTTGGTCTAACTGGCTCGCGGGAAAAGCTGCAGAGGAAAGTAAACCTGGCAAACGCAGTCCCAATAAATTTCCCGCTTAATCGTGCGATAGGAAGAGAGTCAGTTAAGCCGCACCAATAACCGAAGAAGTCAAATTTAACTACAGTCTATGTTCGGCAAGGGGTGGAATTGAGACCGAGTCGAGGTCGTCCAAACCTGGGGTAGGTAAACCGGGTAAGCCCATGGGAAAATTTCAATCGCGTTTTGCGCATTTGCCAATTAATAAAGACGGAACGCAGCCCCCTGATGATACCTGCACCGGGACTGAAAACGGTTGCGGAGTATGTCTTCAGCGTCGCCTTTCTAGGGCAAGTATGCAATTTGCAGTAAGGATCGGCTTCCTATTTAAGGTTCCGGTTGGACTGCCCAGGCGCCGACTTGTGCCTGGATTGGTGCATTAACAAACGACCGTTCGATGCTGGGCTAAGAGCCGTGTGTTTACTTGGCATCTTTAAATTTGTGAGGTCTGAAATCTGTCGCATTGCCTGAAAATGAAGCTCTCGCGAGCTAATACCACTATAAGGTGGGGCACCAATTTTCGTCGTTTGACTGAGGGAGCGAAGCATATAATGATTTAAATGCTGCCTGTCGCCCAAGGGAGGAGAGTGTCGCCGTCCATCACTTCTTTCCTCTGCCCCATTGCCACATACGATACTCAGCAGTTATGACCCGCTTCAGCTACCTTGCGTCGTTATTGTTAGCACTGGCCGCTTCGGCCAATGCCGCCTGCGGTTCCGGCACGCCGGATGCTACTGTCACGGGCTCCGGAAGCTCCTTCAAGGCAACTAAGGGCGGGGCTACCGTATATTCGGGATCCGACTATAGAGCGGCGATTCAAGCAGCCGTTGACGCCATCGGCAGTGGGCAACGTGTTGTAGTCACGGCGTCAGGATCAATTGGTGCCAATACCATCTCCATCGGGAGTGGCAAGATCTTCGAGGGATGCGGCACTATCGACGTGGGCAACCGGGCCGGCCATGGCGCCATTGAGTCACTGGGCACGACAGGAGTGCAAATTCCATATCTCAAAATGAGTATGTCGTACAGGTGCCCATCTTAAAACACGGTGGGCCGGCGTCGGTTTGTACTAACGCAGTTCTCTCGATAGCGGGTAACCCATACTTCGGATTGCGTTTCTATGGCACCAAGAACCTAGTCTTGGGTGAGATCACGATGAACCTCAGCGGTGGTCTAGGAATCCGCTTCGACCGCGATGAAGCAGCCAATTCGAACGTGAAGATGGGCACCATCACCGTGCACGGCGCCGGAAGCCACGCGGTCGAGACATGGAACATTGATGGCCTCACCATCGACAAGGTAGTGGCCCGTGACGTTGGCGAGTGTGGCCTACTTCTGCAGAAGACTACGAACGCGCACGTCAGTCTCGTCGATGGCGATAACGTTGCTACCGGAACGGGTTATGCTACCTTCCGCATGGCCAACAACAACGGCCAGCTATCCAATGGGCAATATACACCGAATGTCTACATCGACAAGGTCGTGTCGCGTGGGGGTGGCCGCGGCGTCTTCTGTGTCTCCCAAAGTGGTGGCGCCGTCATCGAGAATGTCGATCTCGCGAATAACGGTAACAATGCCATCCTCCTTGAGAACTGCTATAACGTCGCAATCAACAGTGGCACAGTGAACGGAGGAGGTGAAGTCCGTGTCTCGTCGCGCGACGAATTTCCTGTTTCCAGGGACCTCACTATCAAGCTAACTGTCAACAATAATTCGGTTCGCGAGTCCCCTTGCGGCACCAACGTTAACTGGTCTATCTCGGGCAATGCTGCCAAGACACTCTGCTAGAAGGAATTCATTGGTGTGTACTGATGATTGGGGACTGACTATTGTTGGAGATTAATAGAGCCACGCATACTCTGGGGAAGATCAATGACTCTCTTTTCGCTGTACATACCTAGGTACACACACAATCCCGACCCGATTTTTCACGACTTCTGTAGATTCCATACCTAGGTATAGAATTTCTGCGGTTGTGTCTATGTCTATGTCGATTCATATTCGGTTATCGGCATTGTCTGGCTGTGCATAATGCTAACAAGATGTCTTCTATTGAGCGTGGCAACTAAGATCACACGATAACTACCTTCATACCTATTCATATCTTGAATATTTTCGGGTCTTCGGAGGTATCCTGTCGTGCCCACCGGATTCTCTGCGTAAGAGGCCATCACCAGTGCTATTTCTGACGAGCCGACCAACTACATGCCGCAAAGCTTGAATACTCTTTGATAATAGAATTCCTAAAATATAAAGGATGATGGGTTAAGTCTCGCTGTCTGCACACCAATTTGGTTTGGTGGCTGCTATAAATATAATGCCCAACATAACAGGTTTATGTTCGCTCTTCAAGTTGTAGGTAGGTGCAAAGGGGGAGGATACCTACGCCCGGGTTATCATGATCTTTGGCCTTACTGATTCCCTTCTGCGGGGTGCAACCACCCAAGTTTTGGGCGTCAAGCCCAGCCAGGTCTCAAGCTGTAAACCACGTTCATTGGAATCAACTTCGAGATATTTAGGTAGGTAGTTTGTCCTTAGGATCGTCTAACGTCTGACACAGAAGGACATGAAGGCTGATGAAAAGTTATAGAAGGTTTGGTTCGGTTCAGGGACGTTTTCTCTTGGTATGTATTTCGCGTGGCACTTGTCTTTGGAAGCACCTAAACATGCTGGACAAACATACCCCATTTTGTCCTGCTTCTCTGTGCGGTTCCCTATGCTTCTATCGCTGGGAAACTTAATGGTTGGCCGGGTCCGGACAGGAACCCGTTGTCAGATCACCACCTATCTAATCTACGTTATCCCATACTGTAAACAGCAAAAATACCAAAATAAAACTGATCAGGTAGCATACGAAGTGGAGACACGAATTTGCTCGGTTGTCGCCGTGACGGTGCTTGTATGGGGTGCGGACGCTATACTATACTAGGTTAGATATTGCCTCCCAAGTTCAAATGACCAGTACATATATATGCATTTCGAATGTCACAGCCCTAGCTGCAGAATTACGCAGTCATTCCTTTGGCAGGTGGCCTGTCAGAGTGATTCAGAACCCGGAGGGTCGGTGCACTAACTGCAAGGGAACTTATTAGGTAAGTAATAACCTTAAGTTCCCTGATCCCCTTCTAAACGGCCGAGTGTCTTTGGACCAGCCCGTAGCTTTGCGGTGTAATCATCCCGCATCCAGTTGCATAATGACTCTAGTTCTCGAATGTGCCAATCGACTTGAACAAAAAGAATCAGCCGCCCGGAGGTCGCGACTTCAGTCAGCATCGTGCATAAGCTCAAGCCATTGAGCATATCTTTTTATGTGAAGCACCCGGTTTCAATGAGTTGAAGAGTCAACCGAAGTTCCAAGCGGCAGCGTAGCCTCAGTGATGCGGTACTCCTCCGTCAAGTGGGTACGGTACTCCGCCAGATACGACACTGTAGGTAGGTATCAGGGCTTATCCCAAATTGAAGCGTGAATTGGTGCAATGTCTCAAGACGTGTTAAGAGCAGGGTTTTGGATGATGTGTTCGTGAGTAGGCACATCATGCTAATAGCCCTGTTGGTACAGATCTCTAGGCAGAAGAAAAGTGATGGTTGTGTGTACTGCCGCATGCTGATCCATGCGGAAATCCGCAGTAGATGCAAGATTACTACTATGTATGTAGGTTAGAGATTACATTGCAAGATACAGTGGAGGTCCGCCTAACAGACCCCACCAAGAAATAAAGAATAGAAAGGCTCTAGAACGGTTATTCCCTGAAGCACTTGCATTTATGATGAACGCGGCCAATCAGGCGCCGAAATTTAGGAGTATGCTGGAGGTCCCTTTTTTTCAGGCACCCATGAATCATAAGGAGATCATGCATTGCAGGGGACAGCTGAATAATAAAGTGGAAAGCAGTAATCCAAATTCGGCGACAATCCAGCAAAAACCGTCCGACTAGCCAATGGCAAGACACTGCCGGGGCCTTTGATCAAGGAGTCCCGGAGACATCCACCACCCCGAGAATCCTCACTGTCAGTGTTAGACGGGTTGCTGGATGGCGGTTTATATCCGAGTAAGCCCACGAAAAGAGGCTGTGGTGTTGAGAGGAGACATGAATAAATAAACCATTACTTAACGTGGCTGCCCCCAGCAAGTAATAAGAAGTAATCAATCACGTCGCATACCTGCACGCACTCACACAACATTGTAGAGTCAGGAACGAGGGGATAAACAGTGCAGTGCGCTCCTTCTGTTCCCACATAAGACAAAGACAATCTAATATCCAAAGAACACCCTAAATCAGAATTGCGATGCTATCACCGGAGGAGAAGCCACCATCGGTGGCGGCACAGCTACAAGCCGTGTCTCGAGACCCAACGCTCGCACCGAGCACAAACAGCACAATCCGGGAAAAGGATGCCGTATCAACGCCGTCGGCTCGAGTTCAGTCGCAATCGAGCATGGAGAGTTCGAGAGATAGCGCGTTGTCCAGCGCCGGCGTGCAGGATCCCGAGTCCTTAGCCAGGACCCAAACGGCCAAGACAGAAAACGGCGAGCCGATGCAGCAGGTTATGACGAGAGAAGATGGTTCGGAATATCCAAAAGGCATGAAGCTCACGCTTATCACCATAGCGTTATGCCTTAGTGTATTTCTGATCTCTCTCGAGTAAGTTCCCCTTGATCTGATGTGATACGATCTAACCTCGATATCAATCCTTGATCGATTATCAGTTCCGCCGTGGATGGATATGAGCTAACCGCACGGAAACAGTAATTCGATTATTGCGACCGCCATCCCGGCTATAGTAACAGACTTCCACAGTCTAGGCGACGTCGGTTGGTATGGAAGTGGTGAGTCAAAAACAACACTCAACTGCGCGCGAGCACACAGAAATATCGTGGACGCTGCTAACATGGGACTTACTAGCCTACCTTCTCACGACCGCCGCTCTACAGCTCCTATTCGGCAAGTTCTATACTTACCTCAGCATCAAATGGGTCTACCTTGCCGCCATCTTCATCTTTGAGGTTGGCAGCTTGATCTGCGGTGTTGCCCCGAACTCGGTAGCCCTCATCATCGGACGAGCGGTCGCCGGCCTGGGATCGGCCGGTCTCTTTTCTGGCGCGCTCTTGATTCTAGCCCATAGTGTTCCACTCCACAAACGACCGCTCTATAGGTATGCTCGATAAATCTTCACTCTCTGCAAACTACGCTGACAGAAACACAGTGGTATGGTTGGCGGTGTCTACGGTATTGCGTCCGTTGCTGGTCCTTTGCTTGGTGGTGTCTTTACCGACAAAGTGGTACGTAACTGAACCTCACCTGCAATATGATCCTGTGATACTAACAGTATTATTGCTCTCTAGACATGGCGATGGTGCTTCTACATCAATCTTCCGATCGGCGCCGTGACCATCATCGTTATCGCCCTGTTCTTCCCCGATCCCGTCCAGAAGAAGCCACCCCAAGAGACCTTCGTCGAGCGCCTAATGCGATTCGACCCCATCGGAACGCTCATCTTCATCCCCGCCGTCGTGTCCCTCTTGCTAGCACTTCAATGGGGCGGCACAGTATACCCGTGGAACAACGGCCGCATCATCGCCTTGTTCGTCGTCTTCGGCGTGCTGATCATCAGCTTCCTCTTCATCCAGTGGCGACAGCAAGACAACGCCACGGTACCTCCGCGCATCATCAGCAACCGCAGCGTTCTCTCCGCTAGCTTCTACGCCTTCTCGCTTGGCTCCGCCTTCTTCCTTTTCGTCTACTACATCCCCATCTGGTTCCAGAGTGTGCAGGGCGTGTCAGCCGTGAACTCAGGTATCCGTAACTTGCCTCTGCTCCTCAGCGTCGTGGTCGCGTCGATTGTTTCAGGTGGCCTGATTACAGCATTCGGATACTACGCGCCGTTCATGATCCTCGGAACCATCTTCGCGGCCGTCGGCGGCGGCTTGCTGACGACCTGGAAACCCGACACCAACACGGGGTCCTGGATAGGACTCCAAATCCTCTTCGGCGCGGGAGTCGGCCTGGGCCTGCAGCAACCCTTGATCGCCGTGCAGACCGTACTCGATATTTCGGATGTCCCGACCGGCACATCAGTTATTGCTTTCATGCAGACTTTGGGCGGTGCGCTCTTCGTGTCTGTCGGAAACAGCGTCTTCAACAATGAGCTTGTACAGCAATTATCCAAGCGTCTGCCCTCCGGTGTCACGCCTGAACAGGTCATCGCAGTCGGCACCACCCACCTGCGCAAAGGTCTACCGGCTGACATTCTTCCTGACGTCATCCTCTCGTATAACAATGCCCTAACTACGGCTTTCATCGTTGCGACAGCACTTGCTGCGCTCACTGTCTTCGGCAGTGGATTCATCGAATGGAAGAGTGTCAAGGGTAAGAAGGTCGAGGCTGGCTTCGCATAGAGAACATCTGCATCTAGATCTCTATCAGTCTATGTCTCTGTCTACAGGACTATCCAGAGTCATAGACCATTAAAATACTAATCATTTCCTTGCACTCCGCTACTACTACTACCACTTGATGAGTTGTGGTTGACTTATTGGAATAATTGTCAGGATCGGGATCAATAATAGACCATTGAGCACGGCGTTCACGGGCATCGGCATTGCGATCTGTGGCGATAATATGCCATGTAGATATGTCATAGAATTGGGGGGGGGGGGGGGGGGGAA